>OOCU01000055.1_pt1 | contig 142823 bp, 150 predicted proteins | sample 1671781 | NCBI WGS metagenome assembly OOCU01 (sample SAMN06348192, study PRJEB24527) | human gut metagenome | reverse complement strand
GTCAACTTTGTCAGGAATTAATCTTCAAACTGACAACTATTTTCAGTACACTTCAAACAAAGAGTTTACCGCCAAACGCCGAAGCGTTTCAGACAAAACGTCAAAGAGTTTCCTTCCAAACGCAAAGACGTTTCCCCCCCAGTTACCTCCCCACACTCCTGTTTCCCGAAAGCACATATAAAAATACCCCTAAACCGCTTCCAGAATCTTCTAAACACGCCCAATTTATGCGTCAATAATCCCATCCAGAAGACTTCTGAGAAGGGATTACCTTGCATACTTCCCTCTGAAAGAATAAATCCATCAAGACAAAAAGACAGGAATCCAGCCAGAATCCTGCACAAAAGACATCATTCATTTCCAGAAAAAGAAAAAAGAACAAAGAAAAAAAACAGAAAAAAATCCATCGAAAAGCGTATCTTTACAATCCATATTACAATCAATTCATAAACATTTATCTCATGCAGATACGACTTGTTTCAACTAGCAAGAAACGTTTCCTCCCGCTCTTGCTTCTGGCCGATGAACAGGAATCCATGATAGACCGCTACCTGGAACGGGGCGACTTATACGTGATGTACGACAAACTGTTTACAGAACCGGTTGCCGTGGCCGTCGTAACGGATGAGGGAAAAGGAATTCGTGAGCTGAAAAACCTGGCTGTAGCTCCACACTGGCAACGGAAAGGATACGGACGGCAGATGGTGGAATACCTTTGCCAGCGTTACCAGAATGTGTGTCACACGCTGACGGTAGGCACAGGAGACAGTCATATGACCATTTCATTTTATCAGAACTGCGGGTTTGTTTACTCGCACACGGTGCCCGACTTTTTTACCCTCCACTATGACCATCCAATTGTAGAGGATGGAAAGGTACTGAAAGACATGTACTATTTCAGCCGCACTCTTACCCAGACAAATGAAACTGACGGATGAATCAGAATAAACCCTGCAAAAGTTTGCTCGTTCCGCAAAAAGTCGCGTCCTTTGTACAAGTAAATTCACAAAACTATGGCTGACAATTACATTGAACGACAATATGAGGCATATCAGGCACGGAAGGCGGCCTGGGAGAAAGAACGGAAGTACAAAAAGAAAAAACCGACGGCTCCGGCTGAAACTCCCCATCGCTCGGGGGCTTTCCTGCAAAATCAGGTGAAAAAGGTGGTGGCTGTGCACGACCTGTCGGGCGTGGGTCACGTGTCACTGATGGCGGTCATTCCGGTGCTTTCGTCCATGGGCTTTCAGGTGTGTCCGCTGCCCACGGCGGTGCTGTCCGCACATACGCAGTACCCCACATACTCGTTCCTCGACCTGACCGACGAGATGAAGCGCATCATCGAGAACTGGGAGAAGATGAACGTGCACTTCGATACTTTCTACACGGGTTATCTGGGTTCGCCGCAACAGGCACAGATTGTGGAGGAGTTTATCCTGAAGTTCCGTGGGGAGAACGACATGGTGGTGGTGGACCCGGTGCTGGGTGACAACGGTCACCTTTACAAGGGTATCACCGAGGAGATGGTGACAGAGATGAAGAAACTGATTCACCTGGCGGATGTCATCACGCCCAACCTGACGGAGCTGTATTACCTGCTGGACATGCCGTATCAGGAGCACATCACGGACGCGGAACTGAAACAGGCACTAAAGACGCTTTCTGACCGGGGCCCGGCCATCGTCATTGCCACGAGCGTACCGGTGAGCGGCGACCCGCGTTCTACGTCGGTCTATGCCTACAACCGCTTTGGCGACCGTTACTGGAAGGTAACCTGCCCCTATCTGCCGGCACACTATCCGGGCACGGGCGACACGTTTACGAGTGTCATCACGGGAGCACTGATGCAGGGCGACAGTCTGCCCATTGCGCTCGACCGCGCCACGCAGTTTATCTTGCAGGGCATACGGGCCACATTCGGCTATGAGTACAACAACCTGGAGGGTATCATGCTGGAGAAGGTGCTCCACAACCTCGACATGCCGATTCAAATCAGCAGTTACGAGCTGGTGGAATAAGCGGCCACGCGAATCAGTACATACGTATCTGCCCGACGGGGAGTTCCACTTCGCCGAAGGGTATCAGGGCATTGAACAGACGGATATGCCGGTAGTTTCCGAGGGAGGCGACCGGGATGTCCGTTTCTTTTATCTGTCCGGTGTCGAGCAGGTATCGGCGCTGGGTTCCGGCCAGCAGAGGCTGTGCGGGGGTATGCCATTCGCATCCGTTCCAAAGGGCGATGTTGGCGATAGAGGTATCGGTGAGGAGTCCGTGGCGCACGATGAGTACGTCGTCAGCCGTATCGCGCAGAGCGAAGGCTTCGTCGAGCACACGACGGTCGGCCTGCTTGTAGCGATAGTCGATGTCGTCCTTCGCCACCAGTTGCAGACTATGTACGGGGCAGACGTGGTAAGGAAAGTATTCCACACGAATCACGTCGCGGGCATAGGTCAGGCGGCAACGGGTGCGTGCGGTATAGGCTTCCGGACGGAGGTAGTCACACACGTGGAGGTCGGGCACAGGACCGAAAAAAGCACGGCGCGTATCGTTCATGCGGCGGTCGTGCAGCGAGGCATGCCACACCTTACCGTCTTCAATGCGGAGCGTTTCAATAAAGAGGCACATAGACTTTCTGTTTCATTTCTTCATATTCGTTTCGGGCATCGCTGCGGAAGGTGATTCCTCCCCCGCTCTTGAACACCTTCGTGCCGTCGGGCTGCTGTTCCAGGAAACGGATGAGCACGGCACTGTCCAGGTTGCGGCCGTCAAAGTAGCCGGTCACACCGGTATAAAAGCCACGGTCGTACGTCTCGGCTTCGCGGATAATCTGCACAGTGCGGGGCTTGGGAGCTCCGGTGATGGAACCTGCCGGCAGGAGACTGAAAAACAGGTCGCCCAGTTGTGAAGGATAGTCTTCGGGCAGACGGCCACGGATTTCAGAACTCATCTGGAGCAACGGGCCACGGTGGGTATGCAGCTCGTCCAGGTAGCGGTAGCAGGTCACGGTGACTTCGGTGGCGAAACGGCTCAGGTCGTTGCGGATAAGGTCGGTGATGGTAGCATGCTCGGCTGCTTCTTTCGGGTCGGCCAGCAGGCGTTCACGGGCATCAGGCAACGTAGCATCCATCGTACCTTTCATGGGATGGGAATAGATAAAGCCATCGGTTATCCGGACAAAGATTTCGGGCGAGAACACCACAAAGCTATCGTTTACCCACAGTCTGTAGGGAGCACGGGCATGGTCGAACACCTGCCGCAGGGTGAGGTCGGTATCGACGAGGGTAGCACAGGTGTAGTTCACCAAGAAGGAATTGCCGCCATGCAAGTGACGGTGTACAATGTCGAATCCGCGACGGTACTCCTCAAAACTCATCGGACAAGGCTCCCAACGAAAAGAGCGGGGATGCGGAGTGGCGGGCATTCCTTGCGGCACGTTCGTGGCTCCCGGAAAGGCAAACAGCAGTTCCGAAGAAGGCAGACGGTGGGGTTCTTCCACCAGGCATTTCTCGGCGATATAATCTATCAGGAAAAAGAACGGGCGACCTTCGCTGCCAAAGCAGTTCATGCGGGTGATGGCTTCCTCACGGCCACAAAAAGAGAGGGTATCAATCATTTCGTTTGGTTTTGAGGGAACAGAGATAAAGGGTTACTCCCACAGCTACGGCAAGCATCATCGCTTTCAGCCAGAGGGCATCGAACATCAGGAAGATGCAATGCAGGGAGGTGAGCCACAACAGACTCAGGGCGAGAATCTTGGCACGCAGAGGGATGGCGCGCGACTCACGGAAATCGCGGATATAAGGTCCCAGCAGCTTGTGGTTCAGCAACCACTGGTAAGCTCTCGGCGAACTGCGGAAAAAGAGGGCAGCCGAAAGCAACAGAAAGGGTGTGGTGGGCAGCACGGGCAGGAAAATACCGGCCACACCCAGTGCCAGCGACAGGAATCCGATGGGGAGGTAAATGTATTTCATGGCGCAAAAATACAAGGTAAACGGCACACCGCAGGCAGGAGTTTAGTTAATAACCTCAAAATCGGAGGGACTGCAAAGAAGAAAGCTTGCAGAAAAAGAAAGTTTTCATCATATTTGTAATTGTTACAATCTTGTTAAACCATTCAACTATCAAAGAATCATGAAAAAACTAATCTGGACTTTATGTGTGATGGTGTGGAGCCTGGCGGGCTTTGCACAGGAAAAGAGTTACCAACTTTCCAGCCACATCCTGGACATTCTGCAGGGGCAGCCTGCGGCGGGAGTGAAAATCAGTCTGTCGCATCTTCAGCCCGACGGAAAGACCTGGGCGCTGCTGGAGGAAAGACTGACCGACGAGAACGGCCGCGTGAAGGATTTCCTGGAGGAAGGCACAACCGACCACAAGGGCATCTACCGCCTGACGTATCACGTGGCACCCTACTTCGAACGGTTGCAGCAGGATTCGTTCTACCCGTTCATCGAAGTGGTGTTCGAAATCAAGGACGGCAAGCACTACCACGTGCCAATCACGCTTTCGCCTTACGGATATTCTACGTATAGAGGAAACTGAAAAAAGAATGGGAGCCTTTTCAAGCTCCCATTTTTCGTGCCTTGCGGGTGCAATATCGCTTGCACTGGGCACAGATGTCATAACCCAGCATGGCTCCCAATATGAAATCTTCTTCCGGAGTGAGCAGGTTCAGGGGACGTGTCACCATCATGCGGATGGCTTCAATACATTCCGCCTTGCCGAAGAAAAGATTGATGCGCTCGTCGTCCACCGGCTGAATCACAAACTTGATGCGCTGGCTTCGCAGACGTTTCACGGCAAAGTCTTCATATCGCTTGTTCGTGGTGTACAACACCATCTGACGCACGCCTTTCTTCAGCTCATAGATGTGGTTGAGAAAGACTTTCAGTTCTACGGGATTGATATCGGGAGTCATCATGGGCTACGGATTTAGAAGATAGAGAAATGAGGTCGGAAGGAATCAAGCCAAATCGGCTTTGAGCATCTCTGTCCAGGCCGACACGCGGGCATCGGTCCGGTCGCTTTCGTTCACGTCGTCGAGGGCCAGTCCCACAAATTTTCCGTCGGCAACGGCCACGGAAGAAGCGTAGGTGTAATCGCTGTCGGACACGGCTCCCACGAAGGTACATCCGCTGTCTTTCAGGTCTTCAAAGAGGATACCCATACCGTCGCAGAAAGTATCGGAATAGGATTCGGAATCGCCGCAGCCGAAGAGGGCGATGGTCTTGCCGGAGAGGTTGGCGTTTTTCAGCACCTTAATACCGTCGTACCAGTCGTCCTGCAACTCTCCGTCACCCCAAGTAGAGGTGCCCAGAATCAGGGCTTCGTAACTCTCTGCCAGGGCAGCATCCAGCTTGCTCACATCGTGTACATCTGCCGGGGATACTCCCAGCTTTTCCGCTATCAGGCGGGCCACAGACTCGGTGGTGCCTGTGGTAGAACCATAAAAAATACCAGTTTTCTTCATTTTCTACATGTTTGATTTGACATCGCAAAGAAACGGCATCCAGCGCGGATTTGAAATACCTAAAAATTGGGATTTTAAAGGCGGCATCTGTGGGTTATTTACTAACTTTGGGCAGAAAAACAAAAGACCGGCCCTCTGCCGGAGATAAAGTATGAGAAGAAAGGAAGAAAAAAATACCATTATCGAGATATGTCCGGTGCGGAACGTGATTGCCCGCTTCGGCAACAAATGGGCTTTGCTGGTTATTCTGATTTTAAGTGAAAACAAGGTGCTGCGTTTCAGCGAACTCAAGAAAATGATTCCCGACGTATCGTCGCGAATGCTGTCGAGCACGCTCCGTACGCTGGAGGCTGACGGGCTGGTAAGCCGGAAGGTGTATCCAGAGGTACCGCCCAAAGTAGAATACAGTCTGACGGAAACCGGACTTTCGCTGGTTCCCTTCATCGTCCAGCTGACTGAATGGGCGCAAAAGCACATGAAATCCATAGTAAAACACCGGGAGGAGTTTGAAGCTGCCGAAGAAGAGTAGCAGCTTCTTTCCTCGCGGAAGAATTACTTGCTTCCCGGTACTGGCAACATACCGAGCTGCATCAGCATACTGAAGAGGTCGGGTACACTGTGTTCGCGGACAATCTTGCTGTCCTTCAGTTCGTAGATGTTCATGGCCGTCACACGGACAGGTTTGCCGGTGGCGGGCATACCCATGAAAGGCTGGGTCTGAGTACCGCTCATCGTGAAACGAATCATCACCTTGTCGCCTTCTGCAATGACTTCTTCGGCATTCCACTGCACATCGGGCATGGCACCGCGCATCATGCGTAGCACATCCATGTAGCCTTCAAAGCCGTGCAGCGGCTCTGGCGAAGTGGGGGCATAGAAAATCACTTCGGGGGCGATAATGGTTTCACCTATCGAGCGGTCGCCCGTGTTGATGAAACGGATAAACTGTTGCATGACTTGTTTGTTTTTTTCCAGGACGGATGCCTGTTCGGAAGTTACTTCATTTTTCATCATCTTACTTGTTTCTTTAAAGAGTCAGACCGCGGAGGTTTCCGGTTCAGGAAAGGCCTGCCGGAAGCGGTCTTCTCAGCATTTACGGTACAAACTTAGCACTTTCTTTTCTGACACACAAGAGGTTACATTTCTTCTGCTTAGTAACCTTTTTCTCACTTTTGCTGGATTTCAGCCGGTTTTATAGGGAAATTTTGCTGTTATTTTCTGCGGAAGAAAACAAGCGACCTTTCGACATTTCTTTCTACCTGCACTATGAGGATAGAAAAGACGTCTCAGCACAGCCAAATTAGAAAAATGCTGTGTTTTCCATTTGCTTTTGATTTTTTGTATATTTGTCGCATAAAAATAAGAAACAACTATGAAACAGACTCTTTATGCATGGGCCAGCATCGTGGTGGGATGTACCATCCTGGCGGCCGGATTCGTATTCTTTATCAATCCCTATAATATTGTGCCCGGAGGAGTGTACGGGGCCAGCATCGTACTCCACAACCTGTTCCCGTCTATCCAGGTGGGTACGTTCGGCTATATGTTCGACATACCGCTGCTCATCCTGTCGGTGCTGTTGTTGGGAGCAAAGTTAGGGATACGTACCATTGTGGCGGCCCTGCTCACTCCGTTGCTGATGAACACCATGTCGCGGCTGGTCTACCCTACCCGCGAAGCACTGGAGAGTCTGGACCCGGCACAACTGCTGGGAGGCAGCATGAACATGACGGACCACCTGATGCTGACGTGCATCATCGGGGCAGTGGTCATCGGTGTGGGTACGGGCATCGTGATACGCAGTCAGGCTACCACGGGCGGAAGTGACATCGTGGGGATGCTGCTACAGAAATATGCGCACATCCGTTTCTCACGGGCCATTCTGCTGGTGGACGGGGCGGTAGTGTGCTTCGGACTGGTGGTTATCGGTTTCGGACTGGGTACGGCGAGCGACTCTACGCAGCCTTCGTGGCACCTGTCGTTCTATTCGCTCATTTCCATCTTCATCATCTCGCGGGTCATTGCCTACATGATTAACGGGGCGAAGAACGACAAATTGATTTTTGTCATCAGCGACCATGAGTTGCAGGCTCTTCACCAGTACATTCTGAAGGACCTGGACCGCACGGCTACCTGTATCAAGAGTTCGGGACTCTACACGGGCAAGGACAAGGAGATGATTTTCCTTGTAGTGAGCTACCAGGAGGTGCAGGGCGTGAAACTGAAAATCAAAGAGGCCGATCCAAGGGCATTTGTGGTGGTGACGGATGCATACGACACCTTTGGCGAAGGATGGAAACAGCTTCCTTCTCCACACGAGATTTATCCGGAGTAACCATGCAATGCTTGATGTAAAAAAATCATAAATCTTCACTTTGTAATCTGTTCTTAATGAACATTAGTAACCTGGAAGTAACTTACTTACATTCAACTCCCTTCTTGTATGAGACAAAAGAATCGTCCACCTTTGCTGTCGAAATCATTAAAACAGTTACATTATGAAACAGACTCAGCAAATTGCAGAAGGCACTCATTTTTCAGCCTTATCTACAGGCTCTTTCAGCCAGTTGAATGACTATGTATTGCCGGTAGCTCCGGGAATGGAAATTCAGGGGAAAGTGTTCATGGGACAGACGTTGCAGACCACAGGCGCAGAAATCTCATTCCAGTCGTTCGCTCCGGGAAAGGAAACCGGTTTCCTTCATACGCACCAGACACACGAAGAATTATATATTTTCGTGAGTGGAAAGGGTGAATTTCAGGTGGACGGACAGGTTTTCCCTGTAGGGGAAGGAAGCGTAGTGCGCGTGGCTCCAGAAGGCAAACGTTCAGTGCGCAACAATGGTACGGAACCGCTGATTATGATTTGCGTACAATACAAAGCTCAGACATTCACAGCTCAGGATGCGGCCGACGGACAACTCCTGCAGGAGCCCGTGAAATGGTAACACACTGTAAGAAAGTAAACAACGGGGCAGACTCGGACGAGTCTCCCCTTTTTTCATATACAGAAAGCCCTTCCTGAAATCGGCCCAACCAAAATCCGACTTTTAAGACAGAAAATCCGACATTCTGAAAAACGTACTACCGGGATTTATGTCATACCTTTGCATAAACAAAAAAAACTTGCTTATGCACATTCTTTTTACGCATTTCCGTCGTTTCCGCTCCGGCTTTATACAGGTGTGTTTCTGCTTGGGTATTTTGCTGCTGGGCGGATGCGACATGATTGAATATCACCCGTACGACCTCGACATTGACGGAGAAACGGACGTGAATCGCCGGAACATTGAACGGATTGAAACGGCTACTTACAGAAAAGAGGAAATCCGGTTTGCCGTAATCAGTGACACACAGCGCTGGTACGATGAAACGGAGGATGCCGTGGAGGCCTTGAACCGGCGCGATGACCTGGATTTCGTGCTTCACACGGGCGATATGTCCGACTTCGGCCTGAAACTGGAATTTGAGAAACAACGCGACATTCTCAGCGGACTGAAGGTGCCTTTCGTCTGTCTGCTGGGCAACCATGACTGTCTGGCTACGGGACTCGATGTGTTCCGCACGATATTCGGCACGGAAGATTTCGCCTTTACTGCCGGTAACGTGCGTTTTCTGTGCCTGAATACCAATGCCCTGGAGTTTGACTACTCGTCGGCGGTACCCAATATCCAGTTTATCCGCGACGAAGGCGACCACGTGCCCGAAGGAGTGGAAAAAACCGTGGTGGCCATGCACGCAGGTCCTTTCTCCGAACAGTTCAACAACAACATCGCCGAATATTTCCATTATTACCTGAAGGAAATGCCCGACTTGCAGTTCTGTGTCTACGGTCACGGGCACAATGTAAGCGTAGACGAGTTCTTCGACGACGGTATCAAGTATTACGAATGCAGCTGCGCCAAAGACCGTTCTTATTTATTTTTCACCCTCAACTCAAACGGCTATACCTATGAAGTGGTCAATTTTTAAACTGCTGCTGGCAGGAGGAATGGCCGGAATGACGCTCCTGCCTCTTTGCGCACAAAACGACAGTATCGCTCCGGCCGTCAAGGAACGCCGCTGGGACAAGCGCGAGCACCTGCGTTATGATGAACGGTGGGAACGCCTGAAACCCACTCACCTGAAATGGCAATATGCCGGAGGAATGGGACTCAACTCGGTGGGCGTGGGCTGGGATTACGGACGCCGCTGCCAGTGGGAAACGGACTGTCAGGTAGGTTTCCTTCCGGCCAAGTATGCCGAGAAATTCCGTCTCACATTTACCGTGAAGCAGAACTACATTCCCTGGAGCATCTGCTTCAAGGAGCACTGGATGGCTGAACCCTTCTACTGTGGTCTGTACATCACCACCATTGCAGGCGACGAGTTCTGGAAGAAGGAACCGGGACGCTATCCCAACAAATACTATAACTTCAGTACCAAGATGCGCCCCTATATCTTCGTGGGACAGCGGTTCGGGTTCAGTCCCCGCCACGACCTGGTGCGCCACGTCTCCCTGTTCTATGAGCTGAGCACCTGCGAGCTGTATCTCATCAGCAAGGTGACCAACAAAAGCCTCTCCATGCGCGACATCCTGCGCCTGTCATTCGGTGTGAAAGTACAGCTGTTCAGAGACGAATAGACACAGCCTGCAAAAAAAGATAAAAAAGGAACGGCAGCCGTTCGCCGTTCCAAAGTTTTCGTTACCTTTGCCGGAAAGTAAACAAAGGGGTGCCCCACGGATGTGTCCGGGCTGAGATTATACCCTACGAACCTGATGCGGTTAATACCGACGAAGGGATTGTTGATTCTGACATCTATTTCCTTTCCCCGTCCGCGGGATGCTCTCTTTGGTTTACACGCTAAAACAGTACGCTTATGAAACTATTGGTAAACAACAAAGAGACGGAACTTACACAAGGTCATACAATTGCCGCACTGGCACAGCAGCTGGGACTTCCGAAGCAGGGAGTGGCCATCGCGCTGCACAACCGCATGGTTCCGCGTGCGGAATGGGAAAACACCGTCCTGAACGAGGGCGACAGTCTGGTCATCATCAAAGCAGCTTGTGGAGGATAAGGCCATGGACATGAATCATTTCAAGTTGCAGTTCATCACACATTTCACCGACACGTATTCGTATCTCGACTCGGCCCGGATGGCCCTCGAAGGGGGATGCCGCTGGGTACAGTTGCGCATGAAGCACGCCTCGGACGAGGAGACGGAAGCGGTGGCCGTAGAGGTACAGAAACTGTGCCGCACGTACGGAGCCACTTTCCTCATCGACGACCGGGTAGAACTGGTGCGCAAGCTGAAGGCCGACGGAGTGCACCTGGGCAAAAACGACATGCCGATAGCCGAAGCACGAAAAATCCTTGGAAAGGACTTCCTCATCGGAGGTACGGCCAACACGTTCGACGACGTACAGGCACACTATGAAGCCGGATCCGACTACATCGGTTGCGGACCGTTCCGCTTCACCACCACAAAAGAAAAGCTCAGCCCCATCCTCGGACTGGAGGGCTACCGTTCCATCGTACAGCAGATGAAGGCGGAAGGCATCCACCTGCCCATCGTAGCCATCGGCGGCATCACCCTGGAAGACATCCCTGCCATTATGCAGACCGGTGTGACGGGCATTGCCCTGAGCGGTACCATCCTGCGGGCAGCGAATCCGGTGGAAGAGACGAAGAAAATCGTAAGTCAATTAAAAATGAATAATGAATAACGAGAAACGAAAAATTTGTGGATGTGTTCATTTTTAGACAGAAGAACAAAAGAAACATATTTTTCAAATCCTCTGATTTTCAAGATTTCATCACAAACTCCAACTCACCTTTGCCGGTAAAGAAATTCCTACTTTACCACAAAGAATAACGAGTAAAGGAACCAAAAAAAGAACGAAGCTCCGAAGCGATTTCGCCCCAAAGGAAGCCCCAAAACAAAAAAAACGGATCAAAGAATAAAGAAGCAAAAACTCCCCACAGCGATTTCGCCAAAGGCGAAGAGCGACAGCCCCCAAAAAATCCCGTCCTCAGTTTCGGACCGAAAAGCGGAGAAGCAGAGCACGGCGAAAAGAAGCGCAGGCTGTTTGAGCGAAGCGAGTTCCTGCGCTTCCGACGAGCGAAGCTTCGCAGCCGGTCCGAAACTGCAGACGGCGGTTTTTCTTTTTGTTACCTTTTTCTTTTTGCCGCCAAAAAGAAAAAGTAAGAGCAAGCAATAAACAAAATAGATAAAACAATGGAAAAACTAATCATTGCGGGAAAAGAATTCGAATCCCGCCTATTCTTAGGAACAGGAAAATTCAACTCCAACCAACTCATGGAAGAAGCCATCCTGGCTTCCGGCACAGAAATGGTGACCGTAGCCATGAAACGTATCGAACTTGACAACAAGGAAGACGACATGCTGAAGCATATCATCCACCCCCATATCCAGTTGCTCCCGAACACCTCGGGCGTGCGCACCGCAGAAGAAGCCGTGTTCGCCGCACAGATGGCCCGCGAAGCCTTCGGCACCAACTGGCTGAAACTGGAAATCCATCCCGACCCGCGCTACCTGTTGCCGGATTCTACCGAGACCCTGAAGGCTACGGAAGAACTGGTGAAACTGGGATTCGTGGTATTGCCTTACTGCCAGGCCGACCCGACCCTGTGCAAGCGTCTGGAAGAAGCCGGAGCAGCTACCGTGATGCCACTGGCTGCCCCCATCGGTACGAACAAGGGATTGCAGACACGCGACTTCCTGCGCATCATCATCGAGCAGAGCAACGTGCCGGTGGTAGTGGATGCCGGCATCGGTGCACCGAGCCATGCCGCTGAAGCCATGGAAATGGGTGCCGCTGCCTGCCTGGTAAATACCGCCATCGCCGTAGCCGGAAATCCGGTAGAAATGGCCGTAGCCTTCAAGGAAGCTGTCAGTGCCGGACGCCGTGCCTACGAAGCCGGACTGGGTATTCAGGCCGATAACCTCGTGGCATCTGCCTCCTCTCCCCTCACTTCTTTCTTGAATGAATAAATCCTGATTTTCTCAACCGGTAGGGACTGTTCCCTACCCGCAAACAAACCCCGATTTATATGGAAAAAGAAAAAGACCAAAAAGCATACGCCCATGCAGAGAAAGCCTACATGCAGGGCACCCTTTTCCCCTTTGTAAAGGTAGGCATGCAGAAAGTGAACCTCACCCCGACGGTGACCGTAGTAGACGGCAAGAAGGTAATGACACCTAATGCACCGGTGTACGTGTACGACACGAGCGGCCCGTTCAGCGACCCGAACATTGAAATCGACCTGAAGAAAGGACTGCCGCGCATGCGTGAGAGCTGGATTACCTCACGCGGCGATGTGGAACAGTTGCCGTCCATCACTTCGGAATATGGCAAGATGCGCCGTGACGACCACTCGCTCGATCACCTGCGCTTTGAACACATCGCCCTGCCTTACCGTGCCAAGGAAGGCCACTGCTGTACGCAGATGTACTACGCCAAGCAGGGCATCGTGACACCGGAAATGGAGTACGTAGCCATCCGTGAGAACATGAACTGCAAGGAACTGGGCATCGACACCTACATCACACCGGAATTCGTGCGCGACGAGATTGCTGCCGGACGTGCCGTACTGCCTGCCAACATCAACCACCCGGAATCGGAACCGATGGTTATCGGCCGCAACTTCCTGGTGAAAATCAATACCAACATCGGCAACTCGGCCACTACTTCAAGCATCGACGAGGAAGTGGACAAGGCGGTGTGGAGCTGCAAATGGGGCGGCGACACGCTGATGGACCTGTCGACGGGTGCCAACATCCACGAAACTCGTGAATGGATTGTGCGCAACTGTCCGGTGCCGGTGGGTACCGTGCCCATCTATCAGGCACTGGAGAAGGTAAACGGCAAGGTGGAAGACCTGACCTGGGAAATCTACCGCGACACCCTTATCGAGCAGTGCGAGCAGGGAGTGGACTACTTCACCATCCATGCCGGTATCCGTCGTCACAACGTACACCTGGCCGACAAGCGTCTGTGCGGTATCGTGAGCCGTGGCGGAAGTATCATGAGCAAGTGGTGCCTTATCCACGACCAGGAATCCTTCCTCTACGAACACTTTGACGACATCTGCGACATCCTGGCTCAATATGACGTAGCCGTATCATTGGGCGACGGATTGCGTCCGGGCTGTATCGCCGATGCCAACGACGAGGCTCAGTTTGCCGAACTCGACACGATGGGTGAACTCGTGCTCCGTGCCTGGGAAAAGAACGTGCAGGCCTTTATCGAAGGTCCGGGACACGTACCCTTGCACAAGATTCGCGAGAACATGGAGCGTCAGATCAGCCACTGCCACAATGCACCGTTCTACACCCTCGGCCCGCTGGTGACCGACATCGCTCCGGGTTACGACCACATCACTTCGGCCATCGGTGCCGCACAAATCGGCTGGCTGGGTACGGCCATGCTGTGCTACGTCACTCCGAAGGAACACCTGGGTCTGCCCAACCGTGAAGATGTACGTACAGGCGTTATCACCTACAAGATTGCCGCCCATGCAGCCGACCTAGCCAAAGGTCATCCGGGCGCACAGATTCGCGACAATGCCCTGAGCAAGGCCCGCTACGAGTTCCGCTGGCGCGACCAGTTCCACCTGAGTCTCGACCCCGACCGTGCGCTGGAATACTTCAACGAGGGACGTCACACCGACGGCGAGTACTGCACCATGTGTGGTCCGAACTTCTGTGCAATGAAACTCAGCCGCGACCTGAAGGCAATTAATAATGAATAATACATCAGGCCCTCGTTTTTAATTATTAATTTTTAATTATTAACTATCGAAATGTTTAGTGACGAATTAGAAAAAATAAGCTGGGAGGAGACGACCAAGGCCATCTACTCCAGAACCGAGGCCGACGTGATTCGGGCACTCGGAAAATCACGGTGCGACGTAGACGACTTCATGGCTCTCATCTCGCCGGCTGCCGAAAAGTTCCTTGAACCCATGGCACGCCTCAGCAAGAAATATACCGAAGAACGTTTCGGACGCACCATGTCGATGTTCATCCCGCTCTACATCACCAACTCGTGCACCAACTCGTGCGTGTACTGCGGCTTCCACATCAGCAACCCCATGGCGCGTACCATCCTGACACCCGAAGAGATTGAAAACGAATACAAGGCCATCAAGAAGCTCGGCCCGTTCGAAAACCTGCTAATTGTGACGGGTGAGAATCCGGCCAAGGCGGGTGTACCCTACATTGCCAAGGCACTCGACCTAGCCAAACCGTACTTCTCGAACCTGAAAATCGAGGTGATGCCGCTCAAGACGGAAGAATATGCCGAACTGGTTCACCACGGACTGAACGGTGTAATCTGTTTCCAGGAAACGTACAACAAGGCCCGCTACAACGTGTACCACCCGCGCGGCATGAAGTCGAAGTTCGAATGGCGTGTCAACGGGTTCGACCGCATGGGCCAGGCCGGCGTACACTCCATCGGCATGGGTGTGCTTATCGGACTGGAGGACTGGCGTACAGACGTGACCATGATGGCTTACCACCTGCGCTACTTGCAGAAGCATTACTGGAAGACGAAGTACAGCGTGAACTTCCCGCGCATGCGTCCGGCCGAGAACGAAGGTTTCCAGCCTAACGTCATCATGAGTGACAAGGAGCTGGCACAGGTCACTTTCGCCATGCGCATCTTCGACCACGACGTGGACATCTCCTACTCTACCCGCGAACCGGCCAATATCCGCGACCACATGGCTTCACTGGGTGTGACTACCATGAGTGCCGAGAGCAAGACCGAACCAGGCGGATATTACACCTACCCGCAGGCACTGGAGCAGTTCCATGTGAGCGACGAACGTACAGCCGTAGAAATCGAGAAGGCCCTCAAGGCATTGGGACGCGAACCGGTATGGAAGGACTGGGATGCTTCGTTCGACCACGTGGCACAGTCGCACGCCACCGCCGCTACGGCCCGCTGAAAAGCCCTCCGGAACACTCTCTGAAAAACGCCCTTACGTTTTCCCTGAAACGCAAGTACGTTTTACTTCAAACACAAGTGCGTTTTGATGGAAACACAAGGACGTTTTTCCAAAACGCAAGTGCGTTTTTCAAGACAAGTATAACCCTCTTCAGAAGGCATCCTGAGGCCATTATCCCGACTTCCGGATGCCTTTCTGTCTTTACTCACTTTATTCCCCTTTTAACCTTATGAAACTGACCGAAAAAGAAGCGTCACGCTACAACCGACAGATTCTGCTCGACGAAATCGGCGAGACAGGACAACTCCTGCTGAAACAGGCCCGCATACTCATCGTGGGAGTGGGCGGACTGGGGTCGCCCATTGCCCTCTACCTGGCCGGTGCCGGAGTGGGTACCATCGGGCTGATTGACGACGATACCGTGAGCGAGACCAACCTCCAGCGGCAGGTGCTCTACAGCGAACCTGAAATCGGACTCTCCAAGGCCGAACAGGCCAAGTTGCGCCTGCAGGCCCTCAACTCCGACATCCGCGTGGAAGCCTGGAACGAGCGGCTCACCCCGCAGAATGCCGAATGCCTCATTGCCAACTACGACATCGTAGTGGACGGCTGCGACAATTTCCGCACGCGCTACCTCATTAACGACACCTGCGTGCGGCTGGACAAGGTGTACGTGTACGGTGCCATCCGCGAGTTCGACGGGCAAGTCTCCGTGTTCAACTACCAGGGCGGTCCCGACTACCGCACCCTCTTCCCCGACGAAGAGGAAATGCTCGCCATGCCCCACCCCTCCAAGGCCGTGCTGGGTGTCACTCCGGGCGTAGTAGGCTGCGTGGAAACCAGCGAGACGATAAAAGTCATCCTGGGCAGTCCATACGTGCTGAGCGGAAAACTCTGGCACATCGACCTGCGAAGTCTGGAAAGTTACGTCATTTCGCTGGTATAGTTTCCCGTCCGACCCGCTGAAAATCACGGTTTCCGGTGATGTACAGCTCCTCAGATAGCTTTACTTTTGTACAAACGCAAATTATCCTATTATTCTTATCTTTAGTATGAACAAAAGTAAAGCAACGACAGCCCTGAAATCGCTGCTGGTTTCAGGCTGTGCCCTTTTTGTGTGGGGCATGACACCCGTATTTTTGGCCTCCACTCTCACCTCGTGCGAGAAGCTGGAAGAACTCTTTGGAGGTGATGATGAAGGTGATGACGACGGAGACGGAAGCAGCTCGGGCAATCTGAACGGAGTGGGTACTACCGACGGAGCGGCTCCCTATTTCAACCTGGAAACTACCCGCATCGAAGTGCCTGCCGTAAGAGACGGGGAAGGCATACAGGTGAAATGCCAGACCAACATCATAAGCATGCGCTATGTGCTGGAGAAATTCAAGAAATTCAGTGAAGGGGAACTAACCGAGCAGGAGGACTATTCGTTCATCCTGGAAAATCCGGAGTATTCGTTCTATGGCGAAGAATACCTGCAATATTACACCAACTACTCCAGCGAAAAACAGACCGACAACCTGCTGATTTATGCCACCGACAAAGACAGTCTGCTGGCTACCATCCCCATCGAACAGGCAGCTGCTCCCCATATCAGCGTGGCCAAGGCAGATGCAGACATCAATGAAATCACGCTGACACTGGAAGGACAGAACGATGCCCGTTTCTATTCCACTTATATCTCAACAGACAGCATCCCCTTGTTCGAAGTCATTCAGGATTTGAAAAACGGAGGCTCAGGACTTCCTTTTGAATACCTCTTCGACCTTCAAAGCCAGCCTACGTGTACCTTCTCCGAACTGACGGAAGCAACCAAATACTACATCTACCTGCAAGGCGGTACGGAACCGGGGCCTCTGCATGGACTTTCATTGTACACCGTCACTACTGCCATGCGCGGCAAGGAAGATGCGCTGATTATGAAATACGCGTTGAACAATCTGAACAACCGCACGGTGTACCTTCCGTTTGAAGGACGGGTGAAAGGTGTCATCGACTGGGGTGACGGGGTAACCGAGGTGCTCGACAAGTCATACGTATATTCGGCCGACCTGTCACACGTTTATGCCCAAGGTGCCGAATCGACGGTAGAAGTAGCCTTCAAGGGTACGGTAGAATCTCTGACAACCAACAGCACGACCAAAGGAGAAATCCTCAAGAGTTCACTCATCGGCATCACACAATGGGGTACGCCCGAACTGAAAACACTGAGACTGGAGGATGTTACTGCACTGACCCAGCTGGCTGCCGACACCAAGGGAGCACTGTCTGCCATCACGGACTTCACCTCCTGCTTTGAAGACTGTACGGGACTGACCAACCTCCCCGAAGACCTGTTTGCCATGGCAACCGGTGCCCAAACGTTCGACAGAGCCTTCCAGGGCTGTACGGGACTGACTTCACTTCCGCTCAACCTCTTCGCCCAGAATTCCAGTGCCCGCAACTTTAACGCTACCTTCTCCGGCTGCACAGGACTGCTCTATCTGCCCGAAGACCTCTTTGCAAGCAACAAAGACATCTATGTCATGAACGATGTGTTCAGCGGATGTGAAAACCTGAAAGAGATTCCGGCCGGACTGTTCCGTAACAATACCCGTTTAGGATACATACAATGTGCCTTCTCAGGATGCAGCTCGCTCACCAGTCTGCCCGAAGGACTGTTTGCCAACTGTCCGGGCATACAGAGTGTGTCAGAAATCAACTCCGTCATGGATGCCTACGGTCTTTTCTCGAATTGCACCTCATTGACTGAAATCCCGGAAGACTTGTTTGCCAGTATGACCAAGGTTACCAGATTAGATGGCATATTCAAGGGATGTACCTCCCTCCGCGAGATTCCGGAAAAGCTGTTTGCAAACAACACACAGGTGATTTCCATGTGGGAAGCCTTTGCCGGATGCAAGAGTCTGCAACGCATTCCTGCCGGACTATTCGACTCCATGCGCACCCTGCAAGCAGTCCGACTCTTGTTCAAGAATTGCAGTTCGCTCACCGGCGAATCGCCCTACACCCTGATAAACGGGGAAAAGGTACATTTGTATGAGCGCAAGGATTACCCGAATGAACTCCTTGAAATCACCAGCCACACCAGCGCGTTCAACAACTGCACGAACCTGACCGACTATGAATCCATTCCAAGCAACTGGAGATAAACGAGTCCCGATTTTTGCATAATTATCCTTCCCCTGCCAAAGCTAGATAAAAAACACGCTTGGCAGGGGATTTTTCATGCCTCAATTTCCGATTCTCTGTTTTTTTTTGTAAGTTTGGAATAGCTTTCTTAGTTCCTTATAATAAGGACATTGGGAGAATTACCCGATTTTGAGGTAATGACTTGGCAACCGTTCCATTTGCAGCGTTCTGCTATGAATTGCGTTCAAATAACTCTCTACAATGCAAAGGTAAAACAAAATTTTCAGTGTACTAGAAGTTTTCTTAAGCAAAATACTGATAATGTATTGAAACGGTCATAATTTCATGGATAATAGTTACCTTTGTAGTGCTATTTAACTTCACAAATACTAATTGTATTATGATAGTATTAAAACCCAACATGTTTTATGCTCCGAGTAATTATCGGAGAGATAGATGTAATGTTCCAGCAGAAAACGGTGACTATACAATTGAAATACCATCATTGGAGTTTGGAGAGGAAAGTTATGCCTCGCTAAATATCGTAGGTCGTCAATTGCACGATGATGAAGGTCTACATTTTGGAAATATCGAACTTGTAGGACTGAAAGTATTATGCAAAAGAGGAAAACCTCTTTATTATGGACTAAATGAGCCGAAGATATATGAGTACTGTTTGTCGCTATACCTACATGATGTAAATGATGAATGGCAAACTTATGATTTACATGGGACAGATATCTGTTTTTTGTTATATACGATTTTGCCACTGCTTAATTTAGCATTAAAAGATGGTTGTCTTATCTCGCATTTGAATTTTGATTGGCTAGAGTGGCAATGTAATGCATGGGAATGGGGAGAAGCGAATGGTCAAGGTAGAGGATTTCTTTTTAATGAAGACGATATCTACGACTTGGAGAGTCTTTACCGATACCTCAAATCTTTTAAGATTGAGGCAATCAAACAATCCTTATACAAAAGAGGTGGAGGTGTATATTGGACTGATGTCTGTATTTGTTTTAGATATATTGATAACTACATTTCTAACTTAATAAGCGATGCGCTTGGTGTGAAATTTATCATATCAGGAGATACCGCAAAAGTTGTAAGCTATAAACTTGAATTAGATAAAGATGAGTGTGATGGCTATTGCCCCAATAATAGTTCAATACTGCAAAATAATGAAGCCGAAAAGTATAGAGAACAGATTGAAATGAAGCTGATGATTCATGTTCTTAGAGCCTTTGATTTGATTGAACTTAAAAAGAATCGGCTTATAAAATAATCTTTTGCTTGAAATAAACACTAAGAGAAAGACAATAGTATAAAAAATAAAAGAACAAAGGTCAGAATTTATGGATTTTGTAGGAGCTGTTATTAGAAACAAAATTAAGGAACTTGGTCAATTGTGGAAATCATCAGAAAATCACGTGAACGTTTCTATTGATGTATTAAATTCATGGGATACTTTGATTTCGGAATGGGCTGAAGATGAGAGTATGCCACTTATTATAAGGAAAGGTAGCAGTAGAGGACAAGAATTTACTCACCCGTCAGGGAGAAAAGTTATAATTTCCGATAACACATTTGCCTTATGGGTGTACCGTAATGTTTTAGACGGGAAAATTTATAGCCTATTGGAACTGAAAAATAAATTGAATAACAATGAAATACCAATAGTTTATGCGTTAACGAAAGAAGATAAGAAAAAAGCAACATATACCAGAACATTAGGTAAAGATGCACTGTCTGATGCGAATACAAAATGGAAATTATGCCATATTGAACCTGTTGGTATGAATAGTCGTAAAAATATTGCGGATTTGGATATAAATGAAATCATAAAGTATTTTGAGAGATATGCTAATCCCATGAATATGTTTATATTACCCAAAGAAATAGGTGGCTTAGGAGAAATCCAAGAATTTATTGATGAACAAAAAATTAAATAATCAATTCTCGTTTTATGTCATCTCTAAAAGCAATGTAAGCTTTTAGTACATTATCAGAATATTCGGTAATATTTTTTTCATCTCTATCAACAGCATCATAATACTTACGGAGGTTTTCTGATGTATCATTATCAGGGTATCGTATTTCTCGCTTTCGATACTCTTGTGACATCCATATTTCTTTTAATTGTTCTTGGGTGTATTCTTTTTCAGGTTCCTCGTAGTTCCAATACTGTGTATTGTAAGCACTACAAATTTGACACGTTAATGATTTTAATTCATCTAAAGCTATAGCCAATTTCATCAAACTATCATTAAGTTTACTGTTCACAAATCTATTTTGAGGATAGGTTTGAAAGTATTGTATGTAATCCCAACACTTTTCATACCAATGAAAGAATCGCCCTGTGGAACGAAAATCCGTGATACTATTAACAAACTCTTCTTCAGAAGCAAAGGACATCATTTTATTAAAAATCTCGATGTCATGTTTTTTGTAGTCAAATTCATTTCTTTTTGCGACAATATTATCGTAATTAGATACGATATCATTCATAAGCCGTGTAAGAGATAATGATTTAGCAGATTTCTTTTCACCGTCTTTTTTACGGTATGTAATGATACGATGCTTAGATATGTCAAAAGGTTGAGTTTCAATATTTCCATACTCTTCATTACACACACAAATAACTCTTTCCCAACCTAATGAATGAACAGCAAAGCCTAATTCGAACATAACATTTGGATTTGGAAGCGCACGTTTCTTATTTTTATTTATGTCAAGTATATATGCTGGAGTAATATCACAAACAAAAATGTCTGATTGGACTATTTTTGTTAAAATAGTATTTGGGATATCTGGTGCACCTGTAGTTCCCCTTGAATCCTCAAGAAGTTCTATATCAATATTTAATTCTTTAAATGCTGAAATTATTTTATCCTTTATGTATACTCGGTTCGCATAACCTCCGATATATGATTGCCATGAATAAAAAATAGCGAACTTATTATTTTTCATATTATTGGGGAACTCAATTGTATTCTTTAATTAAATAGAAAAATGTGTGTTAATGAATAAAGGCATTTAACCTTTCACGAGCATCTTTAATGTCTATAGAGTCACAAACTTCGATATATTGACTCCAGGAATAATAATCGTTTTTAGTTTCTGCTATTTTGTAAGCTAATTCCTTTAATTCTGTTCCCACCTTCAAAGATGTATAGCGACGACCCAATTTATATGTCCTTACCACATCTCCATCTTTTTTCATTTTAGATAATAAGATATCTGAAACTTCTTGACTATGTTCCCCATTGGGATGTTTGTCAAGGTATTTCATACACTCGTAATCTATTTCATATTCTTTTGCCTCTTTTACATCAGAATACATTGTACTTTCCATGTCATTATGTATGTCAATAAAAGGCATACATAAGGCAATAAAACATAATGAACATATTATAGCACATCCACTTTTGCGGATAATTTTAATTTCCATACATGACTTTTTAGTTTTGCAAAAGTACAAAAAATCCGTGGTGTAATATTCTATCATCACGGATTTTCTTATGACTTACAACTGAATACCTCAATTTTGTCTGTTTGTCGGCACTCCCAATGATTGCATAAACTCGTCTTTCTTGCGTCTGAACCAACTTACATGTGAAACACCGTCTATGTTGAGGTTGAAATTGCCCTCCTTGTCTTCTTTTAGTGAACATATCGTTTTGTCTGCCCTAAAATGTTGGTTAAACTCGCGCGAATACAGTTCGCCTTTTATGGAAACATCTTTGAATGTGCATAGTTTTCTAATAACAGCATCCCCGAAGTTCAGAGTATCACGCAAAAACTTAATTGTTGGCATAAGCTTTTCCACATAGGGAAAATAACGTTTGACAAAATCCACAAACTCGAACAGTTTGCTGTTCTGTTGTTCATAAGCGTTTTTTATATCCTGTATCTGCTTGGCTTGCTGATTCTCCCTCTGTCGGGCTTCTTCTTCAAGTTTAAGGATGCGGTCTTGCAAATCCTCGTTCCTGCGTTCCAAGGCTTTCATCTTTCCACCTCCGAAAAGAGAACCCACGCTTTCGGCTATGTTGGTCGCTGCGGTCGTGGCTGCGCCTTTCAGCTTCTCGGTCTGTACCTCTTTCTTGGCTTGTTTGAGTTCCTCCTGTGCCGTTTCTTTCTGCTGCTGCAAGTCCACCACCTCCGCTTTCAGACTGTCGGCAAGCCGTTGGGTGTCCCGATAATACTGTGTCGTGGACTTGTGCCGTGCCTTTGAACCCTCTATGCCACGCTGCAATCCGTATTTCGCCATCGCAACGGCATAACTGTCTTGGTAGGATTTCAGTTTCAGCCGTGTCATGATGTCATCGGCACAGAGTCTTACGGTGTCGGCAGGTTTCTTGCGGTAGCGTTTCTTCACCTGTTTCTCCCGTTTCCTGCGCTTGCGCTCTCCCTTGACTATCGGAACGAGCGTGACGTGTATGTGCGGCGTTTCCTCATCCCTGTGCAGATGCGCTGCCACTATGTTCTCCTTGCCGAACAGGTCGGCAAAGTATCTTATATTGTCGGTACACCATTCGTCAAGTCTGCCTTCTTTTTCGATGCGCTCCATGTCTTCATGTGTTCCCGACACATTGATACGGATTGCCCGTACTTGGTTGTTCCCGATTTTACGTGTCAGTCCCGCTTCCTCCAATCGTCTTTGGATGGCTGCAGAACGGTCTTTTATCCCATCGGGGTATGTGATGAGTTTTCGGTTAAGGTGTGTCCTTGTCGGGTCTGCGTTCTTCGGGATGATGAAACGCTCGATGTGGGCGGTTGTCCCACTGTCGGAACCGTGCGCCTTTTCCATGTGTAATACTACGAATCCTATATATGATTTTCCTTTATTGTTTGCTTGTTTAACATCGTTTGATTATTACTTTTGTACGGCTGTTGCCGTTGGCTTCGGAGAGTCCAGAGAGGTGCAACCTCTTTGGCTTATTGGGGAATTTTCAGCGTTGCCATGCAATGCGGCTCGGACAAATTCCCTAATAAGCTACGGTATTTTCCGCTAGTAAATATCCATGCCGCCGCGAGCCTGTTTCCCTCTACATCTTCACCCCTCGTTTTTTCGGTGGCTGTATCATCCGTCTTACGGATTGGACTTGCTTCTTCTCTGTCATCGGTTCTGCCGATTGGGACAAAGGCTTACCGCATAGGTAATCGTTCAGGTCTTTGTGTCCGTTGTAGTTGTCGGAGAAGTCGCGGATACGTCCGCTGAACTCTCTTGCCAATTCCCAATATGCCTTTCTTCCTGCCTCGTCATTGTCAAGCAGGCAGTGGATGCGCCCGTACCCGTGCAGCACGTCTATGATTTTGGAAACATTGGCAACCGAATTGAGAATGACGTAATCCTGCCCGTCAAGGTTCGGCATAGTCGGGCAGTTCTTCATCCGTAACGTGAGGAATGACAGGTAGTCCATCATGCCCTCGAACACGAGGCATTTCTCTCTCGGCTCTCCCTGCTGACGGATATGGCTGATGTCTTTCGGTGCGATGCAGCCCTTGAAGAAAGGGTTACGCACTTCATATCTTCCTGCCACATTCGGGAAGCCGATAGCGAAATAGGGCTTGCCGTTATGGATGAAGTGCAGTTCCTTACATTCCGGCTTTGCCAGTGCGGTGTCTATACCCCGTTCCTGCAAATAATTGAATAATGCCGGATGGGTAAGTTCTCCAACCTCCAGCTGTTGGAAACTTGGTTCGGATGCTTGCTGACGAAAAGAGAAAGATACGGGACGGATGTGCGGTACTCGTTCCGCTATCTTGTTAAGCAAATAAGGCACGTAATCGGACGCATATAGTTCCTCTGCCAATGCGATGATGTTGCCGCCTTTACCAAGTCGTAGGCTCGGTACAGAACGCCTTACTGCCTTTCGGCAGTAGGTTTTCCCGTACCTGCCCCCAAACCGTACTTGCATGTCTCCACGCATACGGCTCTCCGTTGATAACATGACTTTATTTAGCATGGCTGTGTATTTTGGCATAACACTTTTCACAGACAACCAATGTCTTCCTATGCTTTTCAAGCATCAGCCTGTCACATTCAGTTTTTCCTTTAAGCTGATTTAGCTTTCTGACATGACGCATGACTACAGGTCCGACTTTTCCACATAATTCACATGTTCTCGCATCCAATCGCTCAGTAAGTGTCGGCTGTGGAATTGCGATTGTGTAGTATAAGTCGTTTACCTCCGTATAGTACATTGGTGGTTTACGTTTGAATCCCTCATTATAGAATTTCCTGTACCGTAATTTACCTTTTGCATCCTGATATGGCACTATAATGTCATTCCCAACCTTATATTTGTCAATGACTTTGCTTACAGTGCTATTGGTTTTTCCTGCAATGGTATGGTACATACTGTACTCCATGATGTATCCAAACTTTGAGAGCGCGTATGCCACGTTGTTGGCAATGCAGTAGTAGTTGTAGAACCCTCTGATTTCAGAGTTATATGCCGCCACTATGTCCTCGATTTTCTTCTTCATAAGATTGCCTCTGAACTTTGCAAACCAAACTTGTCGGCCATTTTCTACCTTGTATCTGATGGCGCTGTATTCTTCCAGTTTGTTCCGCACCGTTTCTATGGCGACCTTTAGGACTATCTTACCGTTGTAATAACGGGCTGGCACATTGTTCTTGTCCCGCTTGATAGCATCAGACTTACGGACTGAAACATCGAAGCCAAGAAATTTCGCGGGCTTTTGTGCGTTTGTTATCAATGTCTTTTCCTGTGACAGTTCCAGCTTGAGGTTTTCTTCCATATACTTGGTAATGTCCGACTTGATTTTAACGCACTCTGCCTTGCTTCCGATAACACCAATGAGGAAATCATCTGCGTATCTTACGTATCGAAGCCTTCTGTATGTTTCATCCATACTGTCTCTGCTCTCAATCTTTTGCCTTTCACGTCTCAGTTTCTCATACTCATCCCTAAGCTGTAATCTGACATCTGCATCCTGTATGTTCTTGATGCTTTTAAGGATGCGTTGCATCTTATCGCTAAGTTGCTTGTATTCTTTGGTGATGTGTCTTTCTTTTCCCTTATTGAAGCGTAGGGCGTATTCTTCCATATACTTGTCAAAATTATCAAGATAAATGTTTGCCAGTATAGGACTGATATTACCGCCTTGTGGAGTTCCCTTGTTTGTATTATGAAACTTCCAGTCTTCAATATATCCCGCATTCAACAACTTGCGGATAAGCCTTAGAAATCTATCATCGGCAATCCGTTTCCGCAAAGTTGCAATCAATACATTGTGGTCTATGTTGTCGAAGAATCCTTTAATGTCTCCTTCCACAAACCATTTTGTACCTGTAAATGTCTTTTGGATATGGGTCAATGCGGTATGGCAGCTTCTGTTTGGTCTGAATCCATGTGAGGTGTTTGCAAACACCTCTTCATAGACGGCTTCAAGAATCATGCGCACCACCTCCTGTACAAGTTTGTCCTCAAAGGAAGGAATTCCAAGCGGTCTTTTCTTACCGTTTTTCTTGGGTATGTATATCATTTTTGCCGGATTAGGCTTGTAAGACTCATCTCTCAAAGATGCAATGACTTTGTTTATTCTTTGAAGACTCATCCGATTGATGGTTTTCCCATCCGTACCGGGTGTCATATTGCCTGGTTTGGCGTAAATACGCTGGTAAGCAACATGAAACATCTCCTCATTGAATAAGATACGGTACAGCCTTTCGAACTTGTAATCCGAAACTTTACCATGCTTGTTTAAAGCTTTTAATACTTGCTCAGGACTTCTCATAATGTCTCACACATTTTCCATTATTTGTATTAAGTTATCTAACTGCTTCCCTTCGCCATGTACAAGGCTTTCCCTTGCTCGGACTACTACGGAAGCTCCGTTCCCATGTCAGATATTCAGGGTCCTATGCCCATAGCCTTACGGCATTCTGATTTAGGGAATCCCCATTTGCTTTCACAATAACTGTTTGGCTCGGCAGACTGTCGGATGCGACTTACGTTCCTATTCCACTTATTGTGGTTGCTCTGAAGCCAGCTCCTGCTCCATTGTAATTTCGGTTTACATGGGGTGCTTCAGCCCGACGTGAATCAAATACCTTTCGTCGGGGCTGGTACGTGTGCAGCAGAACTATCGTTCAACCAATCAGGCTTCATCCTTGTGTCTGTCTTTTCCTCTCGCCATGCAGTCGCAGCTTGGTATTTAGCTGACTAATGACTTTACCGACATGCTTTTGTCACCTTTGGATTTCTCCTCCAGCTAAGTCGTTGAGGATAGGTCTGTTGAACTCTAACCTAATCTCTTGCCATAGAGATATTTATTGTGTAGCCTATATGGGCGCATCGAAATCGTACCATTGATTAAGTTCGGTGTTTACCTTGAACGAGGCGTCTATTTCCTCTCTCAACGGTGATTTATACCAAAGGCTATTGCCTTGTTGCTTTACGGGCGTGTAGCCCAATTTTTGCAGGTAGTCTGCAATTCTGATTTGTTTTGCCTCCTGTATGTTCATGATCTCTGTAGGATTTAATTGTTATGATGAAAACGATAATTTGATGAATGTTGGATATAAGTATCTGTATTTTAATCATATACCAATTCATCATTCCTTTATCAGAACTACCTGCTAAAAGAGAAAATCATCATTGGCGGTGTCCTGTATGGTATATCCGCCTTATTTTCTCTTTTCATCGGTAATTCTTTCCTGATGAAAATTTGATGAGAGCATATATCATTGTTCTTCAGTATGGTTATACCTCTATTCATCATTTCATCAAAATAATCAGAGTGTTTGCAAAAACTCTTTCGTGACAGTGTAATATCTTCCTGTTGTCTCAATGGGAGAGTAACGGTATTCACGGCTGCAACTCACTTGATAGGTGGTATAAGTGAGGGTGTTGTGTGCAGGTGTCAGCTTCCAGCACTCTTGCAATACCTTTCTTACTTGGTGTCTCTCCGCTTTTATCTGCGATTGAGCCAATAAAAGAAGGATGTCGTCATAGCAGAACGAGAAAGTGTCTGTGCCGACACTCTTCATGATGTCAAGTATCAGTTCGTGCATCTCTATCTCCAATCGGTTGCGGTTGCTGCGGATAATCTTCTGCAAGGCTTCGGTATGCAGCAACGAGGGAGCAAACCACATCCGGTTTTCCTTTTCGGTGGATAGTGTTCCGTGTTGCAGGAAATGGAGAAAGGCGGGTATCTCCGCTTTCAGTTTTTGCAGGAAGTCGGTATCATCGGACTGCAAGCGGTCTATCTTGCGCACCCAATAACGTGTTTCTCCTGCATCTATGATTACGGGCAGATACTCGTTGTTGGAGCATAGCACGAACTTGGCGAAGAACGCTATCTTGTCACGGTCTTTGCCTTTGGCTTCCACCTTGTAGGATAGTGTGGTGCTGAGGTTCTTTAACCTTTCGCTGTCCTCCCGGCGGTTGAGCAGCACCTCATCCACCACGATAAGCAACTTGCCGGCCCAATCGAAATTGAACCGGCTTCGGAAGTCCTCGTTGGTGTTAAAGGTTACATTGTTCTGAAAGAGGAGTTTCAGAAAATTCAGGAATGTGCTTTTGCCTGTGTTGCGTTCTTCCGACACCAACAGCGGAATAGGCAGCTTTTGGATGGGTTGCAGGTAAAGCAGTTGCAGATAATCCATCCCCAATTCGTACTGTTCCCCGAAGATGTGCCGTACCAATGAACGGATATACGAGAAATCGCCCTCCTTTGGGTGGTGGTCTATCGGTTCATAGAGGTTAAGGAACTTGCCGACTATGGGGCGGTAATTCAGATGTTCGGGGACGGTGCAGAAGCCGTCATACTTGGGAACGCTTCCGATGTAGTCCTTGCCAGAGTCTTGGCGCAGGGTCTCGTTGTTCCACACGATGCGTTTCCTTACATACCCTCCATTCAGTTTGGGTTGCTCCACAATCTTGTAGAGCGTTGTCCCCACTCGGATAAATTCTTCCTTTGCCATGCCGTCATCCGATGGCGGTCTGTGGCTGTCTTTTTGTTTGTTAGCTGACATAATCAAATGGTTTTAAGTTTGAAAAATACCAGCTACAAAAGTATAAGCATTTATCGGATAAGTTGTTACGCAAAATGCGGCAGAACGGTGACAAATAGCCCCCAAAGAAAAAACTTTCAATGTCATGGGGCGGAAGTCGGGCAGGACAAATGAAAAAAAATCCCGAAAAACGAATGTGGGGATTACGCTTTTCGGGAGAAAAAATCAAAGTGTCTGTCGTTCTGTCGTACTGACTTATTGAATTACTGACTTACCGAGTGAATTGTGTCAGCCATTCAGCTACGAGAAGTATTCGGCTTTGGCTATGCCGTTGGTATTCAGTGAAAAGAAGATGCTTGTTTTCTCTTTTCGCAAGTACAACCTTTCAAGAACGGCATTGCGCACCTGCTTCGCCCCGTATGTACCAAAACGGAACGCAAGGGCGATTATCGTTTCAAGGCTGTAAACCTCCATGCTGCACTTGTCGGACAGGCGGATGGTACGCTTTATCTCGTACTCGTTCAAAACTCCCCTCTTACAGAGAGCCTTTATCCCTACTTTGATGGTCGGGGCGGTTACTCCGAACAGGTCGCAGAGTTCCCATTCGCTCATGGCGGTTGCTTGTATATCGGTCGGCAGGGCTACTTTGCCGTACTCATCTATGCTGATGATGTTCCTTTTCATATACTATGCCATTGGAGTGTTCCCGAATGATTGATTTAGCTTGTTCCCGAACATGGTCAGGTCGTGGTCTATCTTCTGCGTGGTTATTTTCGCATAGAGTTGGGTCGTGACTATGTTCGTATGTCCCAATACACGGCTGACACTTTCAATCGGCATACCTTTACTGAGGGCAAGGGTGGCAAATCCATGCCTTCTCTGATGGAAAGTGATAGGCTACGCAAGGAAAAGCAGAGATAAGAAGATTAAACGTAAACCGTTTGAAATGAGCATGGTTTCAGTATTTTGTCAAATTGAGAAAATGCAAATGACAACGTAATATTGAGGTTGTTCAGTTACCAGACCGTTAGCCGAGCAGTTACCGGAACGAGAACAGGTAACGGAAAGCAATGAAAAGAAATCCTCACCGTTTTCTTTGCACTCGTACTCAGCATTTTGCTTATCAAGGAACGCTTATATGGCAAGTAACTTTGCACCTAAAAATATAAGCGTATGAAAGTAGAAAGATTCAAGGTGCTGCTCTACCTCAAAAAGAGCGGACTGGGCAAGTCGGGCAAAGCCCCGATAATGGGAAGAATTACAGTGAACCGCACGATGGCGCAGTTCGGATGCAAGTTGTCCTGCACTCCCGAATTGTGGAATCCCCGTGAAAGCCGTCTGAACGGAAAAAGCCGCGAGGCGGTGGAGACTAATGCCAAGATTGACAAGTTGCTACTGGCGGTAAACATGGCATTCGACAATCTTGTGGAACGCAAAATTGATTTCGATGCCACCGATGTGAAAGACCTTTTTCAAGGCAGCATGGAAACGCAGATGACCCTTATGAAAATGACCGATGTTGTCTGTGATGACATCAAGGCACGTATCGGTATTGACCGTGCCAAAAGTACTTATCCCGGCTATCACTATATGCGGCTGGCACTCGGAGAGTTCATCAAGCATCAGTACAAGGTCAAGGATTTGGCTTTCGGGCAACTGACGGAACAGTTCATCCACGACTATCAGACATTTGTCACGGAAGATAAAGGACAGGCAATCGATACTGCCAGACATTATCTTGCCATACTTAAGAAGATTTGCCGTATAGCTTATAAAGAGGGATATGCCGATAAAATCCACTTCCAACATTTCACCCTGCCGAAGAAAACGGAAACAACTCCACGGGCATTGAGCCGTGAGTCGTTCGAGAAAATCCGTGACGTGGAAATACCTGCATACCGCAAATCCCATATGCTGGCAAGGGATATGTTTCTCTTCGGATGTTACACAGGTGTATCTTATGCGGATGTCGTTTCGATTACCCATGCTAATTTGCAGACAGACGGGGACGGGGCATTATGGTTGAAATACCGCAGAAAGAAAAACGAACTCCGTGCTATTGTAAAACTATTGCCCGAAGCAATTGCGCTTATCAATAAGTATAGCAGTGAGGACAGAGAAACCTTGTTCCCTTTACTTCGCTGGCCCAATCTTAGAAGGCACATGAAAGCGTTGGCGGCACTGGCAGGCATCAAGGATGACCTGTGCTACCATCAGGCGAGGCATAGTTTCGCCTCGCTGATTACGCTCGAAGCTGGTGTGCCGATTGAGACCATCAGTAGGATGTTGGGGCATTCCGATATTTCCACCACTCAGGTGTACGCCCGTGTCAGTCAGAAAAAACTCTTTGAGGACATGGACAGGTTCATCAAAGCTACCGAGGATTTCAAACTTACCCTTTAATACAGCAAACGATATGCGAAGTACATTTTCACTGTTACCCTATATCAACCGTAGCAAGGTAAAGGCTGACGGTACGACCGCCGTTCTCTGCCGCATAACCATTGACGGGAAACAGACTGTCATAAGCACAAGTATCTATTGCCGTCCCGAAGATTGGAATGGCAAGAAGAACGAGATAAAGTCCACAAGGGAAAACAACCGCTTGCAGGAATATCTCCGGATCATTTCAGAAGCATACGAGGAAATACTGAAATCGCAAGGTGTAGTCAGTGCAGAGATGTTGAAGAGCCACATCACCCAAAACAACATTCATCCGACTACCCTCCTGCAAATGGGAGAATGGGAACGGGAGCGGTTAAAGAAACACTCCGAGGAAATAGATTCAACCTCCTCCTATCGAAGTTCAATGTATTACCAGAAGTACCTGACAGACTATATTGTGTCATCGGGTAAAAAGGACATCTATTTTGAAGAAGTTACAGAGGACTTCGGCAAATCTTATAAGGCATATCTGAAAAGATGCAAGAACTTCGGGGCATCTCAGACCAACCATTGTCTGCGATGGTTGAACCGCCTGTTGTATCTGGCAGTCGATAAGGAGATAATCCGAGTGAATCCCTGTGAGGAGTTGGAATATGAAACCAAACCGGAGGCAAAGCACAGATACATCAGCCGCGATGAGTTCAAGAAGATACTTTCCACCCCGATGTATGACAACAGGCTGGAGTTGGCGAGACGGGCTTTCATATTCTCCTGCCTGACGGGATTGGCGTATGTGGATATACAATTGTTGCATCCCCACCACATCGGGATGAATGCGGAGGGCAGACGGTATATCCGTATCAACCGCAAGAAGACAAAGGTGGAAGCGTTCATACCCCTGCATCCCATAGCGGAACAGATATTGTCGCTGTACAACACGGCCGATGACGAACAGCCCGTATTTCCGCTTCCTAACCGTGACGCCTTGTGGTTTGAAATTCATGAGTTAGGTGTAATCATAGGCAAAGATGATAACTTGTCCTACCACCAAAGCCGACATAGTTTCGGAACTTTCCTTATTTCAGCGGATATACCGATAGAGAGTATCGCCAAGATGATGGGGCACTCCAGTATTCGGACGACACAGGGATATGCACGTATAACCGATGACAAAATCTCAAAGGATATGGACAAACTGATGGAACGCCGGAAGAAACAATCTACCGGCGAAAAGACAAACAAAAGTAACTAAAATACAACATATTATGGATAGAGGTATAATCACAATCAGTAAAATGGGTATGGTCACTATTCCGACCGCATCCGTATGGATGACACAATTCGAAATCGCCGACCTGTTTGGAGTATTCTCTTGTGACATCCGTAAAGCGATTCATGCTATATATAGGAATAAGGAGTTAAACGAATGTGATACGATGAAATATATCAAGCAACCAGATGGTATCAGTTATGATGTTTATAATCTTGAAATAGTTATAGCCATTGCATTCAGGATATGCAGTAGAGAAAGTATCTTGTTCAGACGGTTTGTAATAAATGAAATCAGCACCATCAAGAAAGAGTCCCCGATAACATTGTTTCTTTCCTGTGGCAGGGGAAGCAACCTATGGTATAGTTGAAGTTCATCCCGCCTGCCACCTGTTCCCGATGCTCGGATGCAAAGATAGCGCATGGCACTGATGGCAGTGGAAAGGTCAGGCGGCAAAGCCGTTTCGGGCAGAATCTTCCTCCTGCGGAGCGTATTCAGCTCGAAAACCTTGCCTCTGCCGACCATACGCTCGCAAGGCATCCGGCAACGGAAACAAGCGACTGACGGGAAATCAGAAGACAAAGAAAAGGAACGGCTAACAGACGAAGCGGAATCTTGATGCTTCATCCGTAAACCGTTCCTTTTTCTTTTTGCTGTCAAGTCCACTGTTTCTGCAATTTATAGGGCAGACGGCAAACTGCGCTCCTTCAAGAAAATCAGACTGCCGTTTGTCGGTAAGCGGAACGGTAGCCATCATTCAGCATCCTTTCGATGTCCGATTCACGGTAAAGGATTTTACCGCCCAATTGGATATAGGCTATCCGTCCTTCATTGCGGTAATCTTGAAGTGTTCTTCGGCTCACTTTCAACCGTGCCGATACCTCTTTGTCTGTGAAGAAACGTTCTCCACCCAATGTCGGGCGGTAGTTGGCAGTCAGACGCTCGTAGTTGTCTAACAGACGGTCAAGGCTGCCCATGAAGTGGATTATCCACTCGTTGTCTTTGTTAATCAATTCGTTCATGTTACTTTAAATTTAGTGGGTATTGTTATTATACTTTATTTATTGCACTGAGATTATATCGTCCGTCCTTTGAATCTCGCTTCTTTTCGTCTATCCTCCACAACGGAAACGATACGCTGCACATCTTCGGGACGGTAATACGTCTTATGGTTTATTTGTGAGTAGGCAAGCGTACCGTTGTCCCGCAGAGTCTGCAACGTGCGGGGACTGATGTTCAGCATCCGGCACACGTCCTGATTGTCCATCCACTCACTTATTCTCTTTTCGCCGTGCCGCTGGCAGATTGCTTCCATACGGTGAACGAAGCGGTCGAACTTGGCGACCATCGCCTCAAATGTTTTTCTTTCGATAGATACGATTTCCATATACGTTATTCTTTGCTGTTATTGTTTCTTTTGCCGCAAAGGAATATATAATCCGTTATCCGACAATGGATTTTCTAAAAGTGGAAGCATGTGGCACCGGTATGGCATAGGTTGTCTGGGGTGCTGTTTATCGTTATCATCTTAATTGGGGATTTTAGCAAGAATGCCAAGAACAAAATAAGGACTTAATTCAAATTTACCCGTAAATACACCTTTGTTCTTCCTGTGATTCATATCCGGCAAATCGAAGAAGTCTACACCATTGTTCATACCGCCATAAGGCAAAACTACACAAAATTGCCTAACAGAATCCAAGTCCTTGACTGACTGAACTAAAGCCTCTTACTTTGCTCCCGACAAACGGTCAACTATGCGCATACAGACCAACAAGTATTCACTTTAAAAAGAAACAACAATGAGCAAGAAATTCAAAAACATTGAGAACGATGAAGCGTTCAAGAACTTCAAGTTGGAAGACTATATGCCTTCCATGCCCGAACACAAACAGGAAGACAGTTTTTCCGTAGCAGAACAAGAACCTGTTGTGGAAGCAGGCAATCTCTTTCCTATATTGAATGAGCCGGACACATCCGCAGAACAGGTAACTGAGCCGGAAACAAGCGCAGGGTCAGACAATGAGGCAAGAGAAACAGAGGCGGATAACGTTACCGTGGAACGAACTGTCGCCAGACGTATCAGCAGCAAACAGCGCAGGCTGTCATTGGACGAATACCGTGCCACCTATCTGCGAGTGCCCAAGATTGCCGACCGCAAGCCCGTGTTCGTCAGTGGGGAGGTACGTGACAGGCTGGACGAGATTGTGCGCCGCCTCGGTGGACGTGGCATGAGTGTATCGGGGCTTATTGAGAACCTCGCACGGCAACACCTATTATCCTACGAGAACGACATTGACCAATGGCGTAAATTGTAGGAATTAAGACAAAACCAACGGGTGTCTTCAGGGTATCTTTCAGAGATGCTCTAAATCACTTGTAACGAAGTTTGGAGGGGCAAGTTTATGTTTCGGGCAGACCGAAACCACTTGCCCCGCTTCAAAACTCGCAGGGAAGCCACATCCCGTTGGTCTATCTTATGTACAATTATTATAATCAGTGATTAAACAAAAAACAGATGTTTATGGACAACGGAAAAAGAAAGAACAATGTAAAAGGCAATAAACGAGAGCGAGCCAACAAGGGAGGTCGTCCCGTTAAAGAAGCCACGGAGAAACTGAAATACCGTGTCACGGTGAAGATGGCAACAGAGGATTACTATCTGTTGAAATCCAAAGCAAAGTCAGCAGGTGTTTCTGCCAGCGAGTTCATTCGGGGTTGCATCACAGAGGGCGGTGTAAAGGAACGGCTCTCGAAAGAGCATGGCGACCTTATCCGCAAACTCTGCGGTATGGCGAACAACTTGAACCAACTGGCACGGAAAGCGAATGCGGAAGGGTACGCCTCCGTGTTTATTCCCTGCCGCACACTGATGATTGAGATAGACAATCTTGTAAATCGGATACGCCTATGATAGCAAAAATTATGAAAGGCTCGGACTTCAAGGGTGTAGTTTATTACATTCTGAACGATGAGAAAGGTACTCAAATCATAGATTCAGACGGCTTATTTCTGGAAAATAATGACACGATAGCACAAGGATTTATCGGGCAGGCACAAATGAATCCGAGAGTGACAAAGGCTGTCGGGCATATCGCTTTGAGCTTCTCAAAGGAAGATGCGCCACGACTGAACAATGTGGTCATGACGCAGATTGCCCGGGAATATATGGAACGCATGGGTATCAAGGATACGCAGTACATCATCGGGCGGCACTTTGACAAAGAGCATCCGCACGTGCATATCGCTTTCAACCGCATCGACAATAACGGTAAGACCATATCCGACAGGAACGACCGTTTTCGTAGCGAGCGTATTTGCAAGGAACTGACCAAGAAATACGGACTTCATTTTGCCAATGGTAAGGAGCAGGTGAAGACAGACCGATTGCGTGAGCCTGACAAGACGAGGTATGAGCTATACCAAATCTTGAAGACGGAAGTCGGCAGATGTCGGGACTGGAAAACCCTGCTTGAAAGATTAAAACGGCAAGGTGTAGATGTGCAGTTCAAATATAAGGGACAGACGGATGAGATTCAAGGTATAGTCTTTACGATGAACGGCTATCGTTTCAATGGTTCAAAGGTGGACAGGCAATTCAGTTACTCCAAGATTGATGCGGTATTGAACCGTAACAATTACGAGGAACGGCAGATACAACCGCAACCGCAGACTAATCGGGAAGAAATAAGCCCGATTTCAAGTGTCGGCGGCGAACTTATCAATGGCTCATTAGGCTTGTTTTCTCCAAGCAATATGCCGGAGGAACAACAGCCATACGACCCATATCTGAAAAACAAGAAAAAGAAGAAACAACGTAAAATCAACTGGTAATCATGGCAGACAACAATGTATTCATCCTCTTTGAGGAAATCAAGACCGCCTTAAAAGGCATAAATGGCAAGCTGGAAGCATTGCCCAAGGTGGCAGGACAACAACCACAAATAGAAAATAATGAACCGGATTTATCTCCAATTAAGGAGGCTATTGTGGAAACGGCAAAAGCTCAGTCTGGAGAAATTAAGGGCTTGTTGGATAAGCACTGGAAGGCTTACGCACAGATTTCCACCCTGATACTGCATCACCTTGATACAATCAAGAAGTCGCAGGATGAACAAGGTGTGCAACAAGAGCCACAACCGCAGGAGCATATCCACCGGCATAGTTTTGACATCAAGTCAAGCAAGGTTTTTTCTTTCGTTGTGGGATTGGGTGTGGCATGTGTCTTATCCCTGTGGGGCAATATCTCGCAATGGCAGTCCAATAGGAAGTATTCCGATGATGCGTTGAGGTTCCGTGCTATCCGCTCTTGGGGTGGATGTGATGCCAATGATTTGCTTTGGTTGAACAAGGTGTTTGACATCCACCGAGACGAGAAGGCCATTGAGTGGATACGGAAGCAGGCTGATGGGTATGAAACATCCCTGAAAGCGGTTTCCTACAGCCTGATGCAGGAGAGTATCAAATCAAAATCCGATTGATATGGCATCGGTAAAGGTCAAGTTTCGTCCCTCCACCGTGAACGGCAGGGAGGGTACACTCTACTATCAGGTCATCCACAACCGTGTGGTCAGACAGATAAACACCGAGTATAAACTTTTCGTTTCGGAATGGGACCGCCATTCCGAAACGGTTGTCTTACATCATATATCAACAGGACAAGAGCGGAACAACTATCTACTTTCAATCGGTTCACGCATCAAGTGGGACAAGGACAGGCTGAACAAGATTATACATGCGTTATCCCAGTCCGGCACATTTGTGACGGATGATATAGTCATGCGCTTTCACGACAACAGGCAAGAATTATCGTTCAACGCTTACATCAGCCAGCAGATAGCAAGGCTGAAACGCTTGGGGAAGATACGTACTTCGGAAACCTACACTGCCGCTCTCAGGCGTTTCAGCGGTTTTATGAATGACAAGGAGGTCTTGTTTGACCAGCTTAATGCAGATTTGTTTGCTGAGTACGAGGCTTATTTGAAAGGCAGGGGAAATACGCCCAATACCATATCCTTTTATATGCGTATCCTGAAAGCGGTTTATAACCGTGCGGTGGAAGACGGATTGACCGAGCAACGGCATCCGTTCAAGTCCGTTTATACAGGAGTGGAGAAAACCATGAAGCGAGCCATATCGCTCAACGACCTTAAACGCATCAAAGGATTAGACTTGTCGTTGAAGCCCAATCTTGATTATGCGCGTGATATGTTCCTGTTCTGTTTCTATACAAGAGGAATGTCGTTCATTGATATGGCTTATTTGAAGAAGAAGGATTTGCAGAACGGGATTCTTTCTTATCGCAGACGCAAAACAGGACAACAACTATTCATTAAATGGGAAAAGTGTATGCAAGGGATTCTTGACAAATATCCGATAAACGAAACAGAGTGTCTTTTACCCATTATTACACAACGGGACACAGATTATCGGAAACAATATACCAACGAACTTCATTTGGTGAACCATTTGCTGAAGAAAATCGGGAAGCAGCTGGATTTGCCGATACCCTTGACAATGTATGTCGGACGACATTCATGGGCAAGTGTTGCCAAGAGCCGTAATGTGCCTATCTCTGTCATCAGTGAAGGAATGGGGCATGATTCCGAGAATACCACGCAGATTTATCTTGCATCATTAGATACTACAGTGGTGGATAAAGCCAATAAGAAGATACTGGATTTGCTGTAAAGTCGTGAATGTTTTGCGAATCAGTCCAACGCTTACCAAGAGACGGATATTACAATGCAAAATTACGCAAAATAATGATTTTTAGGATATAAAATGCTGAAAATCTTACTTATTGCCATGCTTTTGTTTTGCGAGGAATATCGGATGTTTTGCGAAATTATCCATAAAGAGGAAAAAATACAACTCAATATCAATGGAATAAGGCAACTCATCCGTCTCTTGGTAAGAGAAGAACCTTTTTCCCTTATTTCTATAAGAGACGGGCGTAAACTTGAAATAAAATGCCCGTTGAAGTTGACATATTGGAAGATAGTATCTTTAGGCTTTCGCCCGACTTGCTGAACACCCTGCTCAAAGATCATACCATGAGCAAGGAGGGTATTCAACGCAATATCTTTTGGGCGACTTCCGATTATGAATATCTGGGCGAAGGGTATCAATATGATTCGCCTATTCTTCCCTGTCTTATTACCGGAGATAACGGGCGTGTCATCATGCCGCGTATCCTCAAAAGTCGTGACACCCAAACCGCACGTTCGCGAGAAATGGCAGAGGTGTTCACTCCGTCATGGATATGCAATGCGCAGAACAACCTGATCGATGAAGCATGGTTTGGAAGAAAGGATGTGTTCAATACAGAATACACCGACAAACAAGGCTGTCATCGGTGGAGACCCAACTCAGAGAAAATTCAATTTCTGGAAGGTAAGACTTGGAAAGATTATGTACGTGACAACCGACTGGAGATAACCTGCGGGGAAGCCCCTTATATCGTCAGTCGCTATGACACCACAACCGGAGAGACCATTCCTATTGAGGAACGCATCGGTTTGCTTGACCGTAAGTTGCGGGTAGTTGGCGAAAACACGGAAACTTCCGGCGAATGGTTGGAGTGGGCGCAGGAAGCGTATAAAAGTATATACGCTTACGAATGGCAAGGTGACAATTTGCTGATTGCCCGTGAATCCATGCTTATCTCCTTTATCGAATACTATCAACAAAAGTTTGGCAAGCGACCCTTGTTGAAATCTATCAATTATATCGCCTACATCATTTCATGGAACGTCTGGCAGATGGACGGGCTTAAAGGTGTCATCCCGAACAGTTGCGGTGAGCGCCGGACTGTTGTAGCAGATTTGTTCGGGACAAGGGAAGAAGTCTGCCAATGCGAAGGCTGTCAGAAAGATGACATCCGCAGGCACAACGGTATCTATTGCCAAATCAAGGACTGGCGGGCCAAAGACCCTAAAACGGGAAAGATGGGAAAACGAATCCGATTTGTCGACCTCATAAAATAGTGCAGCATGAAATTCACATCTTCACTAAAATTAAAACTGATATATGTGTTCCGCATCAATGATGACGCACACAAGGGATGTCTGAAAGTGGGCGAGGCCACTTGTGACAATGACAATGTCTTCGGTCTAGCTCCGAACTCCAAGGCTCTCAACGAGTCCGCGAAGAAGCGCATCAACCAATATACGCAGACGGCAGGCATCGCGTACGACCTCTTATATACAGAACTTACGATATACAACAGCAAAAAGGGCTTGTGCTCTTTCAACGACAAGGAAGTGCATAGCGTTTTGGAACGTTCTGGCATCAAGAAAAAGATGTTCGATACCGAAAACAAAGCCAACGAATGGTTCATCACCGACCTTGAAACCGTCAAGCGGGCAATTGCAGCCGTAAAGGAAGGACGGGAGTCGTTGTCTTCGGCCGAAGTCTCACACGACCAAACGCCGATTGTATTCCGTCCCGAACAACATGAGGCAATTGAAAAGACCAAGAAGCAATTCAGGAAAAGTAACCAGATGCTTTGGAACGCCAAGATGCGTTTCGGCAAGACATTGTCGGCCTTGCAGGTGGTGAAAGACATGGATTTCAGCCGTACTTTGATTCTTACCCATCGCCCCGTGGTGGATAACGGCTGGTTCGAGGATTTCGGCAAGATTTTCTATGACAGTCCCGGCTTTGCATACGGTTCAAAGAACAACGGTGATAGTCATGCTTCACTTGAAACGAGAGCGAAGCAATGCAAATGCCAATATGTATATTTCGCTTCCATGCAGGATTTGCGCGGTTCAGAACTTGTGGGCGGCAACTTCGACAAGAACAATGAGGTGTTTGCCACCGCTTGGGATTGCATCATCGTGGACGAGGCGCACGAAGGGACACAGACGGAACTCGGCAAGGCTGTCATGCAGGAACTGACAAAAGCAAATACCAAGATATTGCGACTTTCCGGCACTCCGTTCAACCTGTTGGATGACTTCAAGGAGGACGAGATTTACACTTGGGACTATGTGATGGAGCAACGGGCAAAGGCTTCATGGGATTTGACCCATTTCGGTGATCCGAATCCATACGCCTCCCTGCCCACGATGAACATCTATACATACGACCTCGGACGGTTGCTCCATGAGTTCGTGGATGAAGATGTGGCTTTTAACTTCCGTGAGTTTTTCTGGGTAAATGAAGCCGGAAACTTTATCCATGAAAAAGATGTGAAGGCATTTTTGAATCTTATCTCCAAGGAGGACAAGGACAGTTGCTATCCGTTTGCCAACGAGGAATATCGCAACATCTTCCGTCATACGCTATGGATGTTGCCGGGTGTGAAGGAGGCTCGTGCCATGAGTGCTTTACTACAATCACATCCTGTATTCCAGCATTTCAAGGTGGTGAATGTGGCAGGAGACGGTGACGAGGACGAAGAGAGCAAGGATGCGCTTGCTGCGGTGGAAGAAGCCATCGGCAAAGACCCTGATGCCACTCGTACCATTACCTTGTCTTGCGGACGATTGACCACGGGTGTCAGTGTCAAGGCATGGACTGGCGTATTCATGTTGTCTGGCTCATATAATACCGCCGCATCGAGTTATATGCAGACCATCTTCCGTGTGCAGACCCCTGCCTCCATCAACGGACGCGTCAAGGAACAGTGTTATGTGTTTGACTTTGCGCCGGACAGGACATTGAAAGTCATTGCTGAGACAGCGAAGATTTCCTCTAAGGCAGGAAAGACCAGCGGGAACGACCGCAAGATTATGGGTGAGTTCCTGAACTTCTGTCCTATTATCTCCATCGAAGGATCCAAAATGGAGCAGTTCGATGTGCCCAAGATGTTGGAGCAACTCAAACGTGTTTATGTGGAACGTGTAGTCCGCAACGGTTTCGAGGACAAGAGCCTGTATAATGACGAGTTGATGAAGCTCAACGACTTGGAATTGCAGGAGTTTGACGACTTGAAAAAGATTATCGGCCAGACCAAGGCAATGCCCAAGACCAATCAGGTGGACATCAACAACCAAGGACTGACCGATGAACAATACCAGGAACTTGAAAACCTTGAAAATAAATCGAAGAAGAGGGACAAAGACAAGCAACCGTTGACGGAGGAAGAGAAGCAACGACTTGTGGAACTCAAAAAGAAAAAGGAAAACCGCGAGGCTGCTATCTCCATTCTTCGTGGCATCTCCATCCGTATGCCATTGTTGATTTATGGCGCGGAACTACAGGACGAATCACAGGAAATAACGATTGATAACTTCGCTTCGCTCATCGACCCGCAATCATGGGAGGAATTCATGCCCAAGGGCGTGACCAAGCAGAAGTTCAACAGAATCAAGAAATACTATGACCCGGAAATATTCTGTGCGGCAGGCAAGCGCATTCGTGCCATGGCTCGTGCTGCGGACAAACTGAGCGTGGAAGAGCGCATCGAGCATATCACGGATATTTTCAGTACGTTCCGCAATCCCGACAAGGAAACGGTGCTCACGCCTTGGCGTGTGGTGAATATGCACCTTGGCGATTGTCTGGGAGGATATAACTTCTTTGAAAAGGGTTATGAAACCACTTTGTCCGAACCCCGTTTCATTGACCATGGCGAAGTGACTGTCAATGTGTTTGCCCCGGATTCCCGAATCCTTGAAATCAATTCTAAGTCTGGTTTGTATCCTCTTTACATGGCATACAGCATTTATCGTACACGAGTAAAGAACTCTCTGTTTTCGGTGACAAACATTGAGGAAGAACAGAGAATATGGGATAAAGTAGTGGCAGAGAACATATTTGTCATCTGCAAAACCCCGATGGCGAAAAGCATTACCAAACGCACTCTTATAGGCTTCCGCAAAGCAAAGGTAAACACCTGATACTTTGAGGACTTAATCAATCAAATCAAGAACAAGCCGGAACATTTCATCAAGCAGGTTGACAAATTTGTTTCCGAAAGAACAGGAATAAAGAATATGAAGAATATGAAATTCAATGCGATAGTAGGCAATCCGCCGTATCAAGTTATGAATGACGGAGCTGGTGCAAGTGCCTCTCCCGTCTATAATTTCTTTGTTGATATATCAAAGAGACTTTCGCCTAAGCACATGTCATTGATTATGCCTGCACGATGGTTTGCAGGAGGTCGTGGTGTTGATGAGTTTCGTAAAACGATGTTAGCAGACAAGCAATTATCACTCATACACGATTATTTTGATGCAAGAGCATGCTTCTCCAATGTTGAGATAAAAGGAGGAATTATGTATTTCCGTTGGGATAAAGGTTACTACGGAAATTGTCATGTAGTCTCCCATACTCCTAACGGAACTGTATCAATCGCTGATAGACCTCTCGTAATGACAGGGATGGATTCTTTCATTAGACATAACGAAGCAGTGTCTATTGTAGAGAAAGTTCGGAAGAAAACAATGGCAACATTTGATTCTATTGTAAGTTCACGAGACCCTTTCGGTTTAGATATTCGAGCTACAGGGACTTATATTCAGGTTAAACCAAAATTTTCATTATCTCGCAACAAAGTGACGGATGTCGCATATTATTATTTTGGTTGGCGAAAAGATGGTGTTGGGTATCTTGATATTGATAAAGTGAATGAGGGGCTTTCACTTATTGAAAAGCCAAAGTTGTTTATACCATGTGCTTGGGGCAATGGTCGAATTGGAGAAGACAGGCTAAAACCGTTTATTCCAGAACATCGATCTGTGTGTTTTGAGACTTATCTTATGGTGGGGCCGTTTGACACATGGGCAGAAGTCGAAAATGCAGAGAAGTATATTAACACAAAATTCTTTCATTTACTTGTTGCGCCTCTAAAAATCTCACAGCACGCTACACAGAGTGTTTACCGTCTTGTCCCTTTGCAAAACTTCACATCTTCAAGTGATATTGACTGGAACAAGGCTATTACTGAGATAGATCAGCAACTCTATATCAAATACTCTCTGACAGATGAGGAAATCGCTTTCATCGAATCAATGATAAAACCAATGTGAATTCTTATTTCAATAAGTCTTATCCTAAGTTTGAAATTTGATTTTTGAGTTGCCAATTCATATTCAAAAAAATATTTTATTGAGGTTCTAATGTAATGAAAGCAATTCAGCGTTTACCCACTACAAGTAAACGCTGAACATTTTATTTGTTTATAAGAGTTTCAATAGCAGTTTTGAAATCATTAATGAATGGAGTGATTACTTTGATGTTGTCGTTGTAAAAATATGACATCAAATTTGTTTGTTCAAAATGAATCATATTAGTCTTAAACCATTCTTTTCTAGTTACACGTAGTGGCTCTTGTCCTGCTACCATAGGAAATGTTTCAATTATTGAATCTTTAATCAATTCAATATTATATCTATGTGGAAGATTGTTCCAATATGGATGTTCAAGATTTTCTAAAAGTTTTGACAAGTAGTTGAAAACTTGAAATTCAGGAGTTCTTAATTCTGCATTATTGACCTCATTGTCAATAATGGCAGGTAGAGCCAATATCGTTTTAGATTCCTTCATGATTGGTATTATCCTATCATTCAAAAGTACATCATTATCAAAAACAATAACTACTTGTCTGAAGTAATCATCAATAGTATATAATGTTTTTAAATTATCACATCCGAGTTTCGCAGAAACGAATATTAAATCGTACCCATAGCTTAATTTCGAATCAAAATTCTCTATTTCTAACATTTTTTTGAAAAACCATTCTGCTTCTTTGTCTTCAAAATATATCTTAATTTGTGGCGTTACGTCATCGAATGCAGGAAGAATACCAAGCATATCTCCTTTGATATTTTCATAAGTCGGATATTCCATTAACTTAGGTCTTAAAACATCTTCAATATATACCACAGAATCAATATTCCTGCCAGACCGAGCTGTCTCATCATTAATTTTAAGAACTTCTTGAATAATAGTCAATGAATGAGATGTCATTATAATTTGCAAGTTCAAACTTTTGGCTTCCTTTTTTATAAGCTGTATTAGTTTGATTTGTGCTCGTGGATGAAACCCTGCATCAATTTCGTCAATTAAAAGAATCCCTCCATTATAGTTGGGGTTTTCACGTTTTAATTTTGCAAAAGAAGCTAATGCAGTAATGATAACACCCAAAGAATCTTGACCCAAAGAAATCGTTCGAGTAGAATGTTCAAATTCGGGTAATAAAGACCTCTTTGTTGTCCCCTTTAATTCTTGTTTGGTAATATGGTCGCTATCAACAACTTTATTGTCAATAATGGCCTTGAATTTTTCCCGAATATATAGCTTGTCCTCATCCGATAATGCCTTAGACAATTCCGAGTTAAGACTGCTTTGGTATTCTCCGTTAGGTAACATTCTACTCATACTCAAGAACATTGTGGGTATAGGAACTTTTGCTGAAGGACCAACATTCCATCCTTCTTGTTCACCTCGAGGTACCACTTTTAAACGTTCTATTCCTTGTTTCTTATCTGAATGTTTAGAAACATTACATATCTTCGTCAGATCCTCTTTACCTTGTTCGGAATATGTTAAAGTAAACGCAGCAAGAAAAAGCAAGGTTGATGATAATACAGCAAAAATGCAGTCTATTAAGTGGTTAGGTGTTTAACTCATAATACTGCATAAGCTGAAAAAGGAGGTCCGCTAAAAGCTGCGAAAGACTTCAGTTCCCATATCGTTACTGATATAACAGGAACAAGAAACGGCACAACAGATTCTATTTCAGTAATTTGCACAGTTTTTCATACCTGAGGACAACTCGCTTGATATTAACTTTGTAACGATCAAAAAAGTATGAAAACGAGTATGAGCAGATCGACCTTCAAAATCCTCTTCTACGTGAAGAAGGGCAGCGAGAGAGCCAACGGCTATCTCCCCCTGATGTGCCGTCTTACGGTGGACGGCGAAATCAAGCAGTTCAGCTGCAAGCTGGACGTGCCCCCGAAACTTTGGGACGTGAAAACGGCACGTGCCACGGGCAAGAGCGCCGAGGCGCAGAAAATCAATGCGGCGGTTGACCGGATACGTGTGGACGTGAACCGCCGTTACCAGGAACTGATGCAGTCCGACGGCTATGTCACCGCCGCCAGGCTGAGGGACGCCTGCCTCGGACTGGGCGTGAAACGCGAGACGCTGCTGAAGCTCTTCAAGCAGCACAATGAGGAGTTCATCAAGAAAGTGGGACACAGCCGCGTGCAGGGAACATACAACCGCTACCGTACCATATACAGGCATCTGTGCGAGTTCGTCCCGAAAGTGTACCGCCGTGACGACATCCCCCTGAAGGAACTCAACCTGACGTTCATCAACAACTTCGAGTATTTCCTGCGTACGGAGAAGAAATGCCGCACCAATACCGTATGGGGTTACATGATCGGGCTCAAGCATGTCATCTCCATCGCCCGCAACAGCGGCGCGCTTCCCTTCAACCCCTTCGCCGGGTACATCAACTCCCCCGAGAGCGTTGACCGGGGCTACCTGACGGAGCGTGAGATACAGACGCTGATGGAGGCCCCGGTGAAAAGCGGGACCTGCGAACTGGTACGCGACCTCTTCATCTTCTCCGTGTTCACCGGACTGGCATACGCGGACGTGAAGGCGCTGACGACCGACCGGTTCCAGACCTTCTTCGACGGCAACCTCTGGATCATCACCCGCCGTCGCAAGACAAACACCGAGTCCAACATCCGCCTGCTGGACGTTCCCAAGCGCATCATAGAGAAGTACAAGGGGCTATCCAAGGACGATCATGTATTTCCGGTACCGAGCAACGGCAGATGCAACACCATATTGAAGGAACTTGGCAGGCAGTGCGGTTTCAAGATAAGGCTGACCTATCATGTTGCCCGGCATACGAACGCCACCACCGTGCTGCTCTCGCACGGTGTGCCCATCGAGACCGTAAGCCGTCTTTTGGGGCATACGGATTTGAAAACCACCCAGATATATGCCCGGATAACCAACCAGAAGATCAGCAGCGACATGGAAATCCTGTCCCATAAGCTGGAAAAGATGGAGAAGGAAATATGCGATGCCATCTGAGGAAATGGTATTTACGAAAGGAACGATTTTTCCCCTTCCTCATCAAAGTTCGTCCGTCCCTGCGGGACTCCGCGTTTTCCCTCCGGTTTCCGGTAGAAAATTTCCGCATGGTGAAATTTTCTACCGGAAAAACGCTCCGAAAGCGCAGGGACGGACGTAAGAGGGATTCAGAAGGCGAAAACTGCGACCGACGTAGTGCATGTGCGACAAGGAAAAGAACTGTCTAGGGCCCCTTTTCATGCCGTACCCCGGCATGAGACCGCTTTCCTCTCCGGCTGTGGTGAAGGCTCTCCTGCTCCCTCTGCATTGCATATGCGGGTTGTTTTGCCCATATCCACGTCCGCCGGTATTGCCTGCCCTTTCCTTAGGAGAAACGGCTTACCGCAACAGGCGGCGTGGCACAGACTTTTCCGGATATGGAGGAACATTCCGGAAAAAAGAGTGGAAGACGGGCTATTATTTGGCTGTATAACAACAAAATTGTATTTTTGCAAAAAATAATATCATGGCTATAACTATCAAGAACATTCCGGTTTTGGAGGGCGCTACGGCGGAAGATTTCGTACGCAGTGCAGACAAGAACGCCGCAAAGGTAACACCCCGGTTATCAGTGGAGGCAAAGAAACGGTTGCGAAAAGTATTGGAGAAATCCCGTTCATTCCGGTTCAATTAACAGCAATGGACGGTATTTCTTTATATGATGATTGTGTCATGCTTGCCTATAACAAGGAAGTACGGAGGAATTGCCTTCCTTTCACTTGTGGCGAGAATGACCTTGATGATTTTTTTCTCAATGATGCCGATCTGTATGCGGATGAGCTCCTTGGAAAAACATATTGTTGGGTAACGGCTGAAATCCCGCATCGTATTGTGGCCTTGTTTACCTTGTCCAATGACAGTATCAAGACCAGACTAATATCCCCCAATGATAAAAACAGGCTGCAACGCAATATTGTAAATCCTAAACGTGGACGCAGCTATCCGGCCGTGCTGATAGGAAGACTGGGTGTCAACCGGGAATATCAGGGTACATCAAGCCACGTAGGACGGCAACTGATGGCTTTCATAAAAGACTGGTTCCGTCATGAGGACAACAAGACAGGATGCCGTTTTATCGTGGTGGATGCATACAATGAGGAAAAGATTCTCAGATATTATGAAAGAAACGGTTTCGTCCCACTCTATAAAACAGACGTGATAGAAAAGCAATATTATGATATTCCGCAAGATGAACCTTTGAAAACCCGCTTGCTGTATTTTGATTTGAAAAAGGACTGACATAATAATATACTAAAGTTTCCCACCCCCAATAAAGAGGGTGGGAAGTAACAGTAATTCAAATTTTCTTCGTAAATTAGAGGTGCTTAATCAACTGATTTACAATGGGAAATAAGAATACTGTTATAGATGCAAAAATAGGTAATTTGAACGAACTTACCAAGGTTTTATCCGTTAAAGAACAAGCCCAGGAGCAACTTTTAGTCGTCATGAAGGCATTGGGCATCGGTAAAATCGTTCGGAATCTAAAGTTTGAGAAGACTCAGGGCTATACCTTGACCTCCCTCTTCATCTCGCTCCTCATCATGCGCCTGTGGGGAAAGACGATTGCAAGTGCCACTTCCAATCATTTTCATGGACTTTGCGCTGTGTCAAAGAACACGCTGTATCGCGCACTTTTGAACGCCCGCATTGACTGGCGAATGCTTCTTACCAAAATCACCCTTCGCTTCCATGCCATTCTCCGGGAGCATCAGGTGAATACCGACGAGAATGACACTTGTGCCATCCTTGATGATACAACCTTTCAGAAAAGCGGCATTCGAATCGAAGGTGTCAGCAAGGTGTTCGACCATGTCACCCACAGCTTCATTTATGGAATGAAATGCCTGACGCTGGCTCTCTCAGATGGGAAAAGCTGCTATCCCATAGACTTCTCCCTTCATCGTGAAAAAGGAAAGAAGAAGGATTACGGCTTGACCTTAAAACAGCGGAAGGAGCAGTTCAAAGAAAAGCGGAACGCAAAAAATCCGGACTATGCGCGCAAGGCGGAATGTGATGAGAGCAAGCTTGAAATGGCCAGACGCATGCTCTGTCATGCCGTGGGGCATGGTATCAACTTCAAATATGTGCTTGCTGACAGTTGGTTTACATGCGAATCGCTCATACAGGCAGTCCGCGAGCTATGCGGTGGTTCAGTGCACTATATTGGTTTGACCAAGATGAACCCCAAGTTGCGTTATCAGACAAGCAAGACCAAACGTCCCCAAAACATCCATGAACTGATTGTAAGGTATGAACGCACAGCTTCATGCTATTGGCGAAAGTACAAGTGCAAATACATTCAGCTTCATGCAAAACTGGGCGAACAGTCCGTACGCATCTTCATCATCAAATACGGGCGAAGCACCCATTGGAAAGTGCTGCTTACTACAGATACTTCCATGAACTTCGTCAGAGCCTTTGAACTTTACGAAAGACGCTGGGGCATAGAGGTCATATTTAAGGAATGCCGTGGTTATCTTGGACTGGGGAAATGTCAGAGTCGGAACTACAACGCTCAGATTGCAGACACCACCTTGTGTTTCATGATGTATCAGATGCTCTCCCTGGCCAAACGCTTTTCAGAATATGAAACCCTGGGAGCACTATTCCGTTCCGAGCGTGATCGGCTGCAAGTGCTCACCCTGTGGAGCAGGACTTTGGAAGAAGTCAGGCATCTGTTGGAAGTTTTATCGCGTGAAGCAGGAGTGGATCTGTTGGCATGCCTATCAACTGTAGCCGCACGGCAAATGGCAGACTTCTCCACAAAGGTCTGGGCACATCTTCTGTGCGATTCGGACGATTATGCCATGCCCGATTTGGACTAAACATTTTTTAGTCGTGCGTTAAATCGTTCGGAAAACAATGATTTTTAGACCGCCCACCGAAGGAAACTATTACTCAAATAGCTGATATGAGGGGGGGGGGAAACTTCAGTAATATATCAGTAAAATCCTTTGGGGGGACAACGGGTTCCCAAGACGGGCTGCCGCTACGATTGCCTGCCATATGGCACCGGCCGTTTTCTTGATGGCGGGCGGTGGATTTATCGTTACATTTCACGGGCAGCCAATCCGGAATGACAAGTAATGCCGCACCTGTGGCATAATAGAGCATTATTTTGAAGGCGGAGACTTTGTCCGGTTCTTCTTTTTCCAAGGTTTTCCGGCGGATGTCTTCAAGTTTTCCACACTTATTTTAGAATAGTTCGCATTATCAGCCGGTTGCGAGTTCCAGTCTGTCATTCCGATGCTCTTTATCGCATCGTAGCATGTCGTTGATATATTCCAAATACTTATCCATGAATAGGCGACTTATAATTTTGTCTCAGGTAAATATCGAGATACACTCCCGAATGAGGTCTTCCATGATTTTAAAAGACTCCGTATTTCGGAAGGAACAACGTACACATACAATTTCTCCGGAACGGCCAACCTGCCTGTCACTTCCCTGTAATCCTCCCCAAAATCAACACCGCCGTATAAACTGCATGAAAGCCCGGGCACGCTTCCTGTTTCCAATCCCATTTCCGCACCTTCCGCAATATCACGTATTGCCGTTCTCATTCCACATCCTTGAATATTTCTCCAAACATGCCGAAGACAGAAAAGCTGCATGGAATTTTAAATTCTCACCGGACAGACAATAGATAGAAGGAAGTAATCCGTCATCCTCATTTCTTGCGGCAAAAATAGTTGTTTTTCAGGCCGGTCCCGCAAGGCGGCCCTTCGGGCTGGTTGCACGTGAAAAAATCTTCCTCACGCTTCGCGTGAGCGTATTTTTTCACGGCAAGCCTTGCCGGAGACCGCCGAAAAACAAACTGGAGGAAGCACAAGAAATAAGAATGCCTACCCGTGTAGGCCATGTATAACGACTCAAAAAAATATAAGGCTATGGCAGACAAGAGCGCAGAAAAGGAAAGACTGTTCAACGAGTGGTTCACAAAATCCTATGACAGGCTGAGAGGGACGTTACGCCGGTACGGAATGCTGGACGAGGACAATTTCCATGACACCTACCTTTTCGTAAGAAGGCAGGTGCTGGTTCCCGGAAAGGACATAACGGACTATGACGCGTATTTCATCGGATGCTACAAAAAGGCGGCCCTGGTAAAGATTAAAAGGGAGAACCGGTATGCACACCCTGAAGATGATTTCTTCCTCCGATGTGGCGAAGAGGCAAAATTCCTTTCCGAGGACGACCTGAACGGGTGCGAGAGGCTGGTTAAGGACATACTGCGTTTCGTAAGGCAGAAGTTCTCCTACGAGGAGTACCGGATGTTCATGCTCCGGTTCTATGAGGCGCAATTCTCGTTCAAGGCACTGGCGGAATGCATGGGCGTATCGGCATCGGCCATATCGCAGAAAGTATGCAGGATAGTGGACGCGGTACGTACCCACAGCGGTTTCGCATGGAGAAGCCAGATGCTGGCGGTGGAAAGCTTCATGTATTGAAAAAACTGTTTAACGGAAAAGTAAGAAAGTTATGGCACTGATAGTATACAACAGGGAAAACTCCCGTCCGCAGGAAGTCACATACAAGGGAAAGCGGACCATCAACCTTGACAGCAGGGGGACCGTCTATCTGTCAAAGACGATGTCAATCGAATTGGGAATCCTCGGTGGCGGACGGGTGAACTTCGCACACGACGACGAGACGGATGACTGGTACATCTGCCGGGCCGATGACAGCGAGGGGTTCATTGTCTGGAAGGACAAAAGATGCGCAAGGTTCTCGGCGGGGTTTATCGTGCAGAGACTCATGCGGCAGGCGAAGGTGGAAAGGAAGAGCGTGCAGTTCATGATGGCGAGAATGCCGGTGGAGATTGGCGGGGTAGCCTATTACAAGATACTGCTCTCGAACCCGATACTCAGATAAAGGCATGGGCCGGAGGGTGTGCCTGTTTTTATGCGCCGCCATTACGGGAACGGACCGTTCTATCGATACACGGCCCGCCCCAATTTCATAATGACATAATGGAATAAAGGCCTTGAGAATAAAAGTAGTGCCCTTTGCAATATAATAAAATTGGAAGCGTATGAAAAGAACTTTTGTAATTAATTGGATTTTGATAGATTTATTCATTACGTCTGTTATATCTTGGTTTAGACCGCATGTGACTGGGCGTGGGAACAGCCATGAAATCTGGCATAATTTGGCTATGTTTCATGTTTTGGGCAGTGTGCTGTTCCCTGTTGCCATAATATTCCATATGGCAACACACTGGGATTGATATAAGGGAATCATAAAAAAATGGAATAGGCAAAAAAAACAAGGCCACAGCTGTTCTCTCTATCATATTTTTACTGCTGTCCCTATTTCCCGTAGGGGATGTGGGGAACATAGAAAGCAGCCTGAAACGCACAGGCGAAAAGGCCGGCTGCAATGTCCGCGTCAGCCCACACACAGCCAAATATACATTTGCCAATGATAAAAAGCAAGTATTCCTTCCGCTTAAATATCTCATAACCAGCACTGAACAAATAATGTCTGCTTCCATGTCATTCCTGTCCTAATAAGCAACATTGCATTCTTAGTATTTAGTCGTTGCAAGGTGGCAACTCTTTATGAAAAATTATATTGGAAACTTATATAACAGAAAAACATACCTCATTAAAATCTTAAATAATTTGACTCTTGCTAAAAAAATATTTCCAAAAAAATGCAGGAAAATAACTTTTTTATTAAATGTATTTATATATTTGCGTATAAATATCAAAATAACCTTTTTTAAAAAACTAATTTGTTAACATATTAACTTAAATATTTAATCTATGACAAAAACTATTTAAAAACCATTTCTACAATTCACCAATCAAAACAAAAATTGTTTCAAATACATTTTTAATATTAAATCTATGAAAAAAAATCAACTAAAGCTGATAAGTGTGATGTTGCTTTTATCTGGATTTTCTACCGGATATCTTCAAGCCGCACCTTATGCAGCAACTACGGGCATGTATTCTGCGCAACAGAATAATGTATGCACAGGCATCGTGGTGGATCAAAACGGTGAGACCGTTATTGGTGCATCATTGGTTGTCAAAGGTACAACCAACGGAACTATAACCGGACTGGATGGTGACTTTAGTATTCCTAATGTAAAAAAAGGTGATATTATTGTTGCCTCATATGTAGGTTATGTAAATGTGGAAGTTGTGTGGAATGGAAAACCTTTAAAAATCATTTTGAAAGAAGATTCCAAAACTTTGGACGAAGTGGTAGTTGTAGGTTATGGCAGTACTACCAAACGTGACTTGATTGCCTCTGTATCAACGGTAAAGACTGACCAGATGGCAAATATTCCTGTTACCAACATTGCACAAGGTCTGGCAGGGCGTGCCCCCGGCTTGATTGTGCAAGCCAGCGGAGGTGGTATCAATTCAACTCCCAGCATCAGTATCCGTGGAGGAGGAGCTCCCATCTATGTGATTGACGGGGTTATCCGCTCTGCTGCCGACTTCCAAAATTTAAGTCCGGATGATATTGAGGCAATGTCAATATTGAAGGACGCCTCGGCAACGGCAGTTTACGGTTCACGGGCTACCAACGGTATTATTCAGGTGACTACCAAGCGTGGAAAGGAAGGCAAGCCCACTGTTGAATACGATTTCAACATGAGTTTTTCACAGCCATCTATCTGGCCGGAAAAAATGGGGTCTTATGACCGTGCTGTCTATGCCAACATTGCCCGTGCCAATGATGGTGCCGAACCTATGTACAGTGAAGAAGCGTTGGAGGCTTTTCGCACCGGTAGCGATCCGTTGAACTTTGCCAATACTGACTGGCGTAAATTAGTGTTGAATGACTGGGCTCCACAAAGTAAGCATTCGATACGTGTAACCGGAGGATCACAAAACAACCAGTATTATGTTTCTTTGGGACATATCGACCAGAATTCGCTTTATAAAAACGACAACCACTGGATGAAACGCACGAATTTCCGTTTGGCACAGTCTTCGTTCATTGAGTCCATCGGTCTGCGCATTAATGCAACCATTGACGGTTATTGGCAAAAGACCACCCATCCCAATACCTCCACGGCGAGCAATTATTATGCGGTTTTCTCACACATAAACGACCGGCCCTCCACTTATCCGGGTGTCAACAAGTATGGACTTCCCTATAACCTGACTGATAATCCGGTGGCGGAAACAGCCAAGGATGCTGGTTATAACCGTAATGTTGACAATGTGATCAACGGTCGTGGCGAAGTGGTCTGGGAAGTGCCTTGGGTGGAAGGTCTGAAGGTACGTGCAGCCAGCAATTATCGCTATTACGGTTCCAAGAATAAAAGTTGGCGTAAAGATGCCGCCCAATATGATTGGGATTCACAAGAAGCCACTTATGCCAACAAACCCCAACTTAGTGTGACTAACGGGTCAGGCTATTCATTCACCAATCAGGCATTTATAGAGTATGCCAATCTGTTCGGCAAACATGCATTGTCGGCTTTGGCAGGTTTTGAGCAATACTATGAATGGGGTGACAGTTATTGGGGGAAGCGTACCAACTATACATTTGACATAGATCAGATTGAGGTTGGTGATGCCAATTCCCAAACCAATGGCGGTAGTGAAGCCGAACTGGGACGCGCTGCTTGGATCGGGCAGGTGAAATATAATTATGCCAATAAATATTACGCGGAAGGAAGCATACGTTATGATGGTTCTGACAGGTTTGCACCCGGCAACCGCTGGGGCGCTTTTTTCAGCGGATCATTAGGATGGGTGGTGACGGAGGAAGGCTTCATGCAACCACTGGTAGAAAAAAATATCCTGAACTCATTGAAGCTCCGCCTCTCTTATGGTGAAACCGGTCTGGATGAGTCTGCGGGCCGTTTCCAATATATGACCACCTATAGTTATAATCCTTATGCCTATGTTGTTAACGGAAAATATACTCCCGGATTTACAGAAGGAAACTTGGCTTCTCCGGACTTGACATGGTATACCACCAGACAGATGGACTTCGGTTTTGACTTTGCTTCCTTGAACAACCGCCTTTATGGCTCATTTGATTATTTTTACTACTCGACAAAGGGCTATTTGGTGGCTCCGCGTGGTGACAGTTATCTCAATACCGCCTTGGGCGTAGGGCTGCCCAGGGTAAAATCGGATAGTGAACACCGTCGTGCCGGATTTGAACTTCAACTGGGCTGGAGAGATGATATCGGTGACTTTAAGTACGATGTGTCAGCCAATCTCACCTACTTTGATGAACTGATGGCCCTGGATGAAAGTGAAGGTGAGTCATCCGTGATGAATCCATATCAACGGACTCAGCAGAATAAAGGATATTACGGTCTGCTGTATCATAACTTAGGATATTACGTAAGTGCTGAGGACGTTTACAATTCGGTAGGTTTTACCGGTGCCTTGAATTCTGGTTATCTTACAGCTGGCGATATAAAGTATCAGGATACGAATGGCGACGGTCAGATTACTGATGCGGACAAACGCCGTTTGGGAAAATCAGGCAAGCCGCGTGGACAATTCGGCATCAATTTAAATATGAGTTATAAGGGCTTTTATCTGAGTGCCCTGTTCCAAGGATCTACCAAATTTAATATGTATGTTGCAGGTAGTTTGGGTATGCAGACCGGCCAGACCTACGGCATGCCAGTGGCTTACGATTATCAAACAGACTTTTGGACTCCGGATAACCGTGACGCACAATACCCGCGTCTGATGGCAAATACAGCTTTGAATCAGAATAACAACTACGCAAGCAGTGACTTTTGGCTGATTAACGGTGCTTACCTGCGTATGAAGGACTTTCAGTTCGGCTATGATTTTAAATACAGCCTGCTGAAAAATGTCTCTTGGCTGACCCGTTGTAAGATGGGCATATCCGGTCAGAATATTTTTACCATTTCGCAAGCGACCAAATATGGAATGGATCCGGAACCGTCCGATACCAACTATTACGGTTATCCGGTTGAAAGAACCATAGCATTGACTTTAAATTTAGGATTTTAAATAATTGTATGATGAGAAATATATATAAATATGGAATATTAGGTATCAGCCTTATGATACTGAACTCTTGCATCGACACGCTGGATACACGCCCGACAACAAGTTTTGATGATGAGACCGTATGGGGCAGCAAAGCCACCGTGGAAGGTTTTATCAACTCCACCTATGATGCAGTAATTAATAGCGGATATGCCGGCAGTGGATCCAGCATTTCCTGGGAAGCAAGAACTCCCAACGGTGTGCTCTGCTCACAGGTTGGCGAGGGTATTGACAACGTAGCCACAGAATTGGGATTGAGCACAGGCAATGATTGGGGAGTCAACCGTTTTGGCTTGTTGCGTAAAGTCAATATGATTATTACCAATGTGCAAAACAGCTCTACCTTAAACGAAACAGAAAAGATAGAGCTAAAGGCACATGGAAACTTGATGCGTGGTATGATTTTCTTTGACCAGGCACGTAAGATGGGACGTTTTGTTCCTGTAAAAGAAGTCTTTACAGTTGAGAATCCTGAGGCTGTCAATATTCCGATGACCGAGGATGTATCGGAAAGCTACAAGTTAATCATAGAAGATTTGCAAATTGCGGCAAACGACCTGCCGATCGAGAATGCTTCTGGTTTGCCAACACGTTGGGCGGCGGGAGTTTTACTGAGCCGAGCCGCCCTGCAAGCCTATGCCTATACCGGTGATGCCTCTTATCTGGACGTGGCTATTACAGCTGCCAATGATGTGATCAGCAATAGTGGGGTTGAGTTAAGCAATTCAAACGGTCTTTTCAACGAAACGGATTTATATAATCCGGAAATTCTCTGGGGATATTACCGTGAAAAAGAAAATACGTATGTCTCCAGTTTTGAAGAACTGATGCGTACTTATCCGAATGTTTCCACCGATAACGTGATCAATTCCCAATCGCCGGTAGCATTAAAACAGGCAAATGGGCAGACATTCGAAGGGTGGGCCATTTACTTTCCCACACAAGACCTGGTTGACCAGTTTCTTGTGACCGATGAGGAAACCGGTAAGGCAATGCCTTGGTATGAAACTTCCCAATATAAAAATAACGTAACCGTACTTGACCCTTCCAGTATTACCGAAGCAGGTCAGGTGGATGCATACAAGCAAGTAAATGGTGATGCACGCCGTATTCCTACGCCACAAGATTTAAAGCAGCTTAACAAAAGCTATCCCACTTTTACCCGTTACCATCAGTTAAACAAGGGGGCTGACCGGGATTTGAGCGAACTGATGTACAGCGGGCGTGACCGCCGTTTCTATACTGCCATAGTTTATGACAAATGCTCCTGGATTGGTGAGACTGTTGAGCTCAATTTGGGTGGAAACCTCTCAGCAGGTGTCCGTGACAAGGAAGATGGAGGCTGGTACAATACCACTACCGGTTATTATTGGCGTAAAGGCAACATTGAAAACCCTACACCCAGAGCTTACCATAATTGCCAGGTGGCATTGCATTTCAATATCGTTCGATTGGGAGAGGCCTATATGAACCTTGCTGAAGCCTATCTGCTGAAACATGATGTGCCCAATGCGGTGAAAGCATTGAACATGACACGTACCATACATGGCGGATTGAGCGAGTCTACTGCCGCTACAGAAGAAGAAGCGTGGACGGATTATATTCGTGAACGAAACTGTGAGCTGACTAATGAGGGCGGTGACATTTATTACAGTTATCTGCGTTGGGGGAAATATGGCGGTTATGCCAATCATGGTCGTGATGCCGGAGATATCATTTATGACCTTGACCGGCCGGTATACAAAATGTCCATCAGCCGGGACCGGAGCAAGTTGCTGGTTGGTCAAATGACCCTGAACAATAGCGCCCAGCGTAAATTTACAGAAAAACGCTATCTTTTGCCAATTAACCAAAGTTTTCTGAATACCCGTGAGGCTTATGGTTTGGATCATGTACAAAATAAAGGCTGGTAATCCATTAATTTATAGACAATGAATATGAAAAAAATATTTAATATTATTACAATCTTGCTTTTGACTGTATTTACAACATCTTGCCTGGATAGCAATCTCGAAGATCTGGATACATATAAAGGCAAAGATATCATCGGCATAGCCGGTGTTTATCATCGTTATTATGGTTCTCAAACCATTCCCGGCAGTGGTGAACAACAAGTTCTGCAATCGGCCTTGAGTTATGATAATTTTCAGGCGGATGCAGAAACAGGAACAAGTTCTTTTGAATGCAAGCTTCCCAGCAATTTCCCGGCTGAAGAAAGACCTAAATTCACGATGTCAAATGTAGTGGTTTCACTTAATATTTCTACAGCAGCCATGATTCAACCCATAGACGGAGCAGCCGTACTGGGTAAACCGGGGGACTGGAGCAAACCCAACAAATATGAAATCACCGCTGCCGATGGAAGTAAAAAGGTATGGACTATTACAGCGTATTTCTTACAAGAATAATTTCCTGAACAAATAATTGAAGAATCGGGAAGATTTGATGGGGTGGAAACGGCTGCGCTGTCCATCTCATCTCTTCCTTAAATATTAAAATACTAACATAATACATGAGTATGCGTAAAACATTATTTTCAATAGCGACGGCTTTATTATGCTTTACTGGTTGTACGTCAGTCCCTAAAACTTGTGAACAGCCTTATGAACCCATTCAGATAGCCGTACCCGAACGTCCTGCCGGGCAACAGGATGCGGTTGGACTGACAGCACCTAAAATTGACACGGTCCGTGTAGGTTTTATTGGGGTGGGCATGCGTGGCATCAGTGCCGTGGAGCGTTGGACCCACATCCCGGGTGTACAAATCAAAGCGTTGTGCGATTTGCGTCCTGAACTGGTGGAAAAGGCACAAAAGACGCTGGTCAGTTCCGGTATGCCGGAAGCTGCGACTTACTCAGGTGCGGAAGATGCTTGGAAACAATTATGCAACCGTGACGACATTGACCTTGTTTATGTTGTAACGGACTGGAAACATCATGCCGAAATGGGTGTCTACGCCATGGAACATGGCAAACATGTAGCCATTGAAGTTCCTGCAGCCATGACACTGAACGAAATATGGGCACTGATAAATACATCCGAAAAGACACGTAAGCATTGTATGCAATTAGAGAATTGCGTATATGACTTTTTTGAATTGACCACATTGAATATGGCACAACAAGGCTTGTTTGGTGAAATTCTGCATGTTGAAGGCGCTTATATCCACAATTTGGAAGAGTTTTGGCCTTACTATTGGAACAACTGGCGGTTGGACTATAACCGTGCTTTCCGTGGTGATATTTATGCCACCCATGGCATGGGACCGGCCTGTCAGTTACTTGACATTCACCGTGGTGACCGTATGAAAACGTTGGTGGCAATGGATACCAAAGCTGTAACCGGTCCGAAATTAGTAAAACAATACCAGAAAGAAAGCGCACCGGATTTCCAAAACGGTGACCATACCATGACCTTTATCCGTACCGAAAAGGGAAAAACGATTCATATTCAACATGATGTAATGAATCCACGCCCTTACAGCCGCATGTATCAATTGACAGGTACCAATGGATATGCCAACAAATATCCCATTGAGGAGTACTGCTTCCGCCCCGACCAAATCCGGACCGTTGATATGCCTGACCATGAGAATCTCAATATGCATACGGCTGTTTCCAATACGGTGAAAGAATCCTTGATGAGAAAATATAAACATCCTATCCATCAGGAATTGGAAGAAGCTGCCAAGAAGGTAGGCGGGCACGGTGGAATGGATTATATAATGGATTACCGTCTGGTATATTGCCTGCGTAATGGATTACCGTTGGATATGGACGTATATGATTTGGCAGAATGGTGCTGCATGGCTGAGCTTACCCGGATTTCAATAGAAAACGGAAATGTTCCTGTAGCTGTTCCTGATTTTACTCGTGGTTATTGGAATAAAATACAAGGATATCGTCATGCTTGGACAGAATAAATTGATTCTGACAATATAAAATACTGACTGTGTATATAGCTGATTTAGGTTAATTAACAACAAAGATTTGTCTAAAAACACCTGTTGTGAAATATGTGTTTTTAGACAACTTTTTTATAGAAATTATCCATCTTTCTATAAATATTATCTATAGGCATTGGTACATTTTTCCAAATATCTCACAAAAATCCTTGCGGTAGATTTCTTTTCCACACAGTTTGTAGTTCATATTATAGATTTATGCATCTTTGTCCTCAGTGTTTTAATCCTTCTTCGGAACATAATGACTCTTTTGCTTTCCGCCTGTATTTCCTGAACCTGTGATTCTGTATGAATCTTTATTCTTAAAGATACGAAATCTTAGGTAATAACAAGCCTTTGTTTGTGAAAGTCAGGGCTTTGTGCATGAATGAAGAAGGTGTGACACACCTCCTTCATTCATGATCCCATACGGAACTTTCCTAAAGTTCCTCCGGCCTGGTTCTCGCCTCCCGGTAGCAGCTGTCAAGCAGCTTCTCGATATCGGAAGAACGGTACAATATCTTGCCGCCCAGCCGGGTGAAGGCAAGCAGGCCGTTATCACGGTACTGTTGCAGGCTGCGGCGGCTCACTTTCAGCTTTTCAGCCAGTTCGCGGTCCGTATAGAAGTTCTCGCCCGCCATCGCCGGTGACCTGCCGGCAAAGAGACGCTCCATGGAAACGGAGAGACGTTCGACGGTGGAGAAGAACTCTCTTATATGCTCGCTGCTCTCACGGGTGAGCAGACGGTTATCGGTATTCATCATGACTTGATCTTTTTTTGTTCGACATTCGTTTTTCATGGCCTTTCAGATCAACCTTCCCATATTTTCAGCCCGCTTGCGGCGCTCCTCCACTATCCGGATGATGCTTTCCACGTCCCCGGGCTTGTAATAAGTCTTATGGCAGATCTGTGTATATGCCAGCGTGCCGTTGTCACGCAGGGTCTGCAGGGTTCTCGGGCTGACCTTCAGCAGCAGGCACACCTCCTGGTTGTCCAGCCATTTCTTCTCTTCCATGTCACCGTACAGCCGGCAGAGGGTGTCCAGCCGGTCCGCGAACGTCCGGAAGGCCGAGAGCATCGCCTCGAAGGTCCTTGCCTCAATGTTCACTATTTCCATAATCAATGCAATTTCAGGTTTGACATCTGTTTCATTCTCTTTTCGGATCCGGATTCCGTGCCGCAATTTAGTGAATCCCGGCGGAACATCCTGAATTTCAAGACAGGATGACTACCTTTGACACCATATGCGTACTTGTTTCATCCGCAAAGTAAATGATTGTCCCCGGATATGGTTCCGGCCCTTCATCAAATGTCATTATATGTCATCAGATGTCATGGAAATCGGATTTTAACATTCATTTGTTTTCAGCAGACAGACGTTCAGATCCGTTCCCGAAGAGTGGGAAATTTCCGGTGCGTATATTTGTGAAGTCATCACCGTCAGACTGATCCAACAATATGAATAACACGGCAAACCCCGCCAATCGGACCCGTCCGTTTCACAGCACTTGTTATTATCGTTTTATTTGCTTCCGACAACCGGGCAAACGGGTAGACCGTGCCCACAGTATCAACCATCTAAAATCCATGTACAATGAAAAGTGAACCGACTGAAAAACCAAGAGGAAAGAAAACGGCGGCATCCGAAACCACAGACAGAAAGAACGGTCGTAGTCCTAGCCCCGGCCACGACGAGTGGTGGGAAAGACTCATGATGGAACCCGGTCTGGGGAAATCCACCGGTATGGATGCGGAACCGGTGATTCCATCCGGGACTGATACGGAAGAGGTGTCCGGGGAGGCGGGAAGAAAGGACACCCCGCCGGAACCGGAAGACCCCGTGAGAAGAAGGACGAGCGGCAGGCAGCGCAGGGCCTCGCTGGAGGAGTACCGGGAAACATACCTCACCGTCCCGAAGATCAGGAACCGCAAGACGGTGTTCGTCAGTGAGGATGTGAGGGACGAACTGGACGCCGTCGTCCGCAGGCTCGGCGGGCGTGGCATGAGCGTTTCCGGACTGCTGGAGAACCTTGCCAGGGAGCATCTTGCCGCCTACCGTGGGGACATCGAGCAGTGGAGAAAAATCTGACAGCCTGTTACCGGGCGTGGAGTATACCCGATGTATGCACCGTCCCCTGTGTACCCGCTTCAATGTGGAAAATGCGGGGGGATTTTTCTGTGGGGGGAGCAAGGTTATGTTTCCGGATTCCCGAAAACCCTTGCTCCCCCGCGCCCGGCGGTTGCAGGGAGGGTAAATCCGCTCCCGCCGGTCGCAGATTTTGGAATGAAAGAAGTACGGACGAAAAAGAAAAAACATATGACAAACGATGTGAATGGGATGAAGAAAAAATGTGGCCGTCCGGCACTGGGCAGGACGCGTAAATTGACCAGAGGCGTGACGGTGAAGTTCTCCCCCGTCAGCTACGAGGCTCTCAGGTTCAGGGCAGGGAAGTCCGGCCGGAGTCTGGCGGTCTATATCAGGGAGGCGGCACTGGCGGCCACCGTGACGGCAAGGCATACACCGGAGGAGAACGCACTGTTGCGCAGCCTGGCGGGAATGGCTAACAACTTGAACCAGCTGACAAAGCTCTCGCACCAGACAGGCTTTTACAGGACAAGGCTGCTGATAGAGGGGCTGCTGGGAAAGCTGAAGCGGATCATGGATGATTACAGACCGAAAGGAGGATAGCCTCATGATAGGGAAGATCAGGAAAGGCCGCTCGTTCGGCGGCTGCATACGCTACGTGACGCAGAAGGACGACGCGGAAATCATCGCCTCGGAAGGGGTGCTGCTGGGAACGGCGGAGGAGACGGCACGCAGCTTCCGGTGGCAATGCCTGCTGAGTCCGGACGTGGCGAAACCGGTGGGGCACATCGCGCTCAGCTTCAAGCCGGAGGACGCACCGAGGCTGACCGATGCGTTCATGGCAAGGTTGGCGGAGGAATACCTGGAGCTGATGGGGATACGGAACACGCAGTTCATCGTGGTGAGGCATCACGGGACGGACAACCCGCACTGCCACATCGTCTTCAACCGGGTGGACTTCGACGGGAAGGTGATTTCCGACAGCAACGATTTCAGGCGCAACGAGAGGGTGACGAAAATGCTCAAGAAGAAGTATTCGCTCACCTATTCCGAAGGCAAACAGTCCGTTAAAACGGAAAAGCTGCACGCTTCCGAGAGGGTGAAATACGAGATATACCGTGCGGTCAAGGAAGCTTTGAGGAGTGCAGATACATGGAAGGAATTTCAAAATAGGCTCTTAAAAATGGGCGTGGAAATGGAATTCAAGTACAAGGGAAGCACTAATGAAGTGCAGGGCATCCGCTTTATAAAGGACGGTCTGTCATTCAAGGGAAGTGAGATTGACCGCAGTTTCAGCTGGTCAAGGCTGGATGCGGCATTGGAGCATAACCATGTCATGTCCCTGGAAAATGACGTTTCCCAAAAGCAACCGTACCATGAACAAAGTCATGGTTCTGTTATTGATAACCTGGTCGAAGTCACCGGTACGGGCGGCGTGTTCATGCCGTCGGCGGCACCGATGGAAGACGAGAAGGAGGCGGAACGCCTGCGGAAAAAGAAGAAGCGCAGGAAAGGAAGGAGTTTGTAAACTAGTATGTATAACGAAAAAACTTTGAAAGATGAAACAGGAAAACTATCTGGAAGGCATCTACGGATGCCTTGAAAGGATCGAGAAGAAAGTGGAGGCGCTGCCCGTGGAAGGCACAAGCCCCACAGTTGAAAACCGGACCATTTCCCCGGAAGGAATTGCGGAACTGAAAATCCGTCTGGAACGCCTGCAATCCGTAGTGGAGAAAAACAGTTCGGAAATAGCAGCGGTACGTAGCCATACCGCTCGGTTGTCGGAAGGCAGGCCGTTGTCTGCCGAAACGTTTGCCGGGAAATGGAAAAGACAAGGGAGTGCCTGCGGCAGGACAGCCGGACCATATGGGAGGCAATGAAACAGCTGGACGAGAAAATGGTCCGGCAGAGAAAAGAACCGGAGCGCAGACTGGTGACCTACCGTCTGGAAAGCGCATCCAAGGCAGTGGTAACGACAGCTTCAGCACTGTTTTTGGCACTGATCGTTTCCGTTTGGACCAACTGCAACCAGTATCGCACGAACCGGCTTTTGAAGGATGCCGATTTGAAATACCGAGCCATCAGGATCTGTCTGCCGGGGGATGATCCAGACATCGCCTTCCTTGAGAAGCATTTTACCATTGAGCGAGACGAGGAAAAGATCCGACGTGTGGAAAGGTTGGTGACCGCTTTTGAGGACTCGGTCAGGAACCGCATCCGTAATCATGAAATGGCGGCCTACAAGGACAGTCTGGCGCACCGGCTGTTCAGGGAGGCACAGAAAATCAGAAAGCAACTGGACAATCCAAATTCAAAATGACTGTACAATGGCAACAATCAGAACCAAATTCAGACCCTCTTCCGTGGAAGGCAGGGAAGGGACACTTTATTTCCAGATTATTCATGGAAGGGTGGCACGTTAGATCAACACAGGCTATCGAATTTTCCCTTCTGAATGGAACAAAAGCATGTCAGAAATCGTCCTGACGACATTCGATATCTCCAGAAAGCACCACTTGCTGGCATTAAAAGAACGGATGGATAAAGATATCTCCCGTTTGGAAAGTATCATTGCCGGACTGGAACATTCCGGCGGTACCTATCCCGCTGGCAGGGTTGTGGAACTTTTTCACAATCCACCCCCTGGAGGACAGATATAATCTCATGGCCTTTGGAAAAAGGCTCGTGACAGAACTGAAACGCGTCGGTAAAAAGCATACTGCCGAAAGATACAGTCCTGAACATTGCTAAATTTTATTCTTGGCCCCCTTATTGATAACTCCTGTTTAACTGACGCATATCAAAAATTAAAAGGAGGCTTTACCCTACTCTGTTATCGCAAACGTTTTTTGTAGATAAAAAAATAATTCAAAATATATTTGTAATTGAATTACTATTTATATATTTGCAACAAATAAAGCCAACAACCTTTAAAAAAAGAGCTAATTCATTAACCTTTAAATTTAGAAATACACTATATAAAAGAAAAGTGAAATATAAATACGGCTTTTAACTTTTTAAATATATTTTTTAACGTTAAATCTATGAATAAAAAATCACTAAAATTAGTAAGCGCAATGCTGTTTCTATCTGGACTTCCTAGCGGATATATCCAAACGGCGCTTGGTACGACCGTTGCAGGAATCCAAGTCATACAGCAGAACGGCACATGTACAGGTATCGTGACGGACCAGAACGGTGAAACCGTTATCGGGGCATCAGTTGTAGTCAAAGGTACAACTAACGGAACCATTAGTGGATTAGACGGGGACTTTAGCATCCCCAGTGTGAAGAAAGGTGATGTTATCATCATCACTTATGTAGGGTATGTAAGCCAAGAAATCGTGTGGGACGGAAAACCCATGAAAGTCATTCTCAAAGAAGATTCCAAAACCTTGGACGAGGTTGTGGTAGTAGGTTACGGTACCACATCGAAACGAAAAACTACTTCTGCTGTATCTCAGGTCAAAGCCGATGATATAGCCAAGGTTCCTGTGCCCAATATTACGCAGAGTTTGGCTGGACGTGCACCCGGTCTGATTGTCACCCAGTCCGGCGGTGGTGTTAATGCCAAGGCATCCATCTCCATCCGTGGTGGTGGAACCCCTCTTTATGTTATCGACAATATCATTTGTGAGGAACGTGACTTCCAGAATCTAAATCCTGAAGATATAGACCAAATGTCTATTCTGAAAGACGCTTCAGCAACTGCCGTTTACGGTGCCCGTGCCGCCAATGGTATTGTCATGGTCACTACCAAGACGGGAAAGACCGGAAAACTGAACGTGGACTATAGTTTTAACTATACACTAAGCCAACCCGCAGACTTGCAGGATAAAGTGGATTCATACACAGCTGCAAATTATGTGAACCGTGGTCTGGAATATGATGGGCGTGCACCACAATATACGCTTGAGGATTTGGAACTTTTCCGTAATGGAAAGGACCCGCAAGGACATGCTAACGTGGACTGGCAGGATATTACCATGCGTAATTTCGCTCCTGAAATGCGCCATAACCTGACACTTACAGGAGGTAGTGAAACAATGAAAATCTATACAGGTCTGGGATATTATAACCAAGAGTCCATCTACCGCACCAATTCCAACAATATGCAACGTTACAATTTCCGTACTAATATGGAAGCTACTTTAAAAAATATAGGTTTAAAAGTGGCTGCCGGTGTGGATGCCTATATTGTAGATTTGAACGAGCCTGCCACAGCTAGCGGACGTGGCTATTATACCACTTGGTCTCACATTCAGAACAAGAGACCTTGGGAACCGGCCTATAACCAGTTCGGACAGATATATAGTGGCACAACAGACAATGCTTTGGTCGATATCAGTAATGAAGGCGGCTATTACAAAGAGTCCAAATCTTCTGTGCGTGGCAATCTGAATTTGGAGTGGGCAGTACCTTGGATAGAAGGACTGACTCTAAAAGCTTTGGGAAGCTATACCATAGCCAATGACCGAAATAAATCGTGGAACAAATCGGCCCAGACTTATGACTGGGAAGGCAACCCGGCTACCGCCAATAAACCTAGTCTGAGCAAGGAAACCTATTACCACCGCAACTTCAATACCCAGTTCTTCGCAGACTACGCACGTACATTCAACAACGTTCATACCATTGGCGCCACTTTCGGTATGGAAGCAAGCGGTCAGGACTATGACAATTCGGGACTTTCGAGAAAAGAATATATCTTTGATGTGGATCAAATCGGTTCCGGTCCGGTTGAAACTATGGAAAACTGGTCCGGTGAAGGAGTCGGTTATCGTCGTGCCGCCTTGATTGGCCGTTTAAAATATGACTATGCAGCCAAGTATATGGCGGAAGCAAACATACGTTATGACGGAAGTGACTATTTTCCATCTGGAAAACGTTGGGGGGCATTCTTTTCCGGTTCAGTGGCATGGGCTGCATCAGAGGAAAAATTCTGGAGCGACTGGGGGCTGAAAAAGATTTTTGACCAGTTCAAGCTGCGTGCCTCTTACGGTGAAATCGGCCAGGATTTCTTGGATCTGAACGGTGACTATGTAGCTGACCGTTTTGCCTATGTATCATCCTATACATTGTACACACGCGGTGCTTTTCTAGGTGAAAAGTGGTATCCGAGTTTCTCCGAAGGCGCACTGATCAGTCCTGACATGACTTGGTACACCACTAAGGACTTCAATCTAGGAATCGACTTTTCCTCACTGAACAGTCGCCTTTCCGGTTCGCTAGATTACTTCGCAAAGGTGACAACCGGTTATTTGGCAACCCCTTCCAATGTCGGTTATACTTCTCCGTTAGGAAAGACATTGCCAGTGGTGAAATCCAATGGTGAGAGTATCCGTCGTGGATTTGAGTTTGTGCTGCAATGGAAAGACCATATTGGTGATTTCAACTATGGAGTATCCGCCAACATGACTTACTATGACGACCGCTGGAACGTCAATCCCAATGAAGCTGAAACAGGCGTGAAAAATCCATATAAGCGTGGCACACAAGTTGGTGCATACACGGGCATTTATTATAAAAATTTGGGATATTATACAGATTACTTGGATATCTTGAACAACCCAAAGCGCAATGGTTCCACCAATTTGATGGCAGGAGACCTGAAATATTATGACTTCAACGGTGACGGAAAAATTGATGGAGACGACCAATACCGCATGGGTAATGGAACAAGTCCAAGGGCCAATTTTGGTATCAATGTGGACATGAGCTATAAAGGATGGTCATTCAATATGTTGTGGCAGGGTGCCACAAATTATAACATTTATGTGGATGCTATCCTAATGGGAGGTAACAGCAATTACCTGCCTGTCATCTACGATTTCCAAACGGATATATGGTCTCCCGACAATCGCAATGCACTTTATCCGCGTCAGCATGCGTCAGCGGGTTTCAACGGAAACAACAATTTTGTCGGCACAGACTTTTGGCTGGTAGATGCGCGCTACATCAGATTAAAGAATATGTCTATCGGGTATGATTTTAAGCACAAACTGCTGAAAAAAGTTACTTGGATGACCAAATGCAACCTATCTTTAGCCGGATATAACCTGTTGACATTCAGTCCAGCCAAGAAATGGGGATTTGATCCAGAATCCGGTTCCAGTGGAAGTGGATACACCTATCCCATCTCACGGGTCTATACCGTTAGTCTAAACATTGGTTTCTAATCTTAATTTGTATTCAAATGAAAACTAAAATGAAAAATAAATATGTATTGCCTATCTTACTGATAGGAACTGTCGGGTTACAAGGTTGCAGTGATTTTCTGGATACTGAACCGACGGAAGGTTTCCCTGAAACAACCGTTTGGGAAACGCAGGGTACCGTTGATGCATTCGTTATCGGCAATTATGGTAACGCATACGGGCCATACGAAAGTTTCTCCACATGGGACAAAACTTTCAGTAACAATATGGTGAACTGCCATGCGGCTTGCCCCAGCGAAGTGCGCGGACTGATGGAAAACAACTATGGATGGGGGCTGAATGACCGTTTTGGTGCCATCCGTAATTGTAACCTGATTATTGAGAAAATGGAATCTTCTACTATTCCGGAAGCCTACAAGAACCAGTTTACAGCGGAAGCTAAGATGATGAGGGCCATGATTTACTATGACCTGGCCCGTAAGGGAGGACGTTACATTTGGGTAGACCGTGTGCTGACTGAGAAAGACGAGTTCAATCTCCCGCTGACTAAAGACATTGTGGAAAGCTACCTGCACGTGCTGACAGACATTCGTGAGGCAATTATCGGTCTGCCGGAAACTGCCATAAGCGGGCGCCTGACTAAAAATGCAGCCTATGCCCTCCTGTCAGAAGTGTGCCTGACTGCAGCGGCATATACCAATGATGCTGCCGCATTGCAGAAGGATGGGAAAAGTCTGTATCAGGAAGCGATAGATGCCGTGAACGCGTTGAAGGGTGTGTCTCTTGACCCCAATTATGAGAATATGTTCAACGAGAAAGGAGCCTATTCATCACCTGAAATCATTCTTGCACATTACTGGAGCAAAGATGCCACAGATGTGAGCGGTACGGATATGATCAACCTGATTCCAAATCTGCTGAACAGCAACCTTACATTGAATGGTTGCGGTCCCCTGTTTAAGATTGCGGACATCTTTGAGTGCTGGCTGGATCATACGCCAAGCCAAAATCTGGTGGATGATTACTTGGTAATTGACCAGACTACCGGACAAGCGGTGCGCTGGGATGAATCTTCTCAGTTCGTCAATAATACAAGACCATTAAGTCGTGAGGAAGCCATTGCCAAGATCGAACATAAGGAAGAATCAGAATTCAACGGAGGAAAATACTTCAAAGCATTTGAGGTGACAACTCCGGGCATGAGTATCAGCGACCTAATGTATAATCACCGTGATAAGCGTTTCGATGCCTCTATTGTCCATGACGGTTCTGTCTTTTTAGGTGAAAATATCACAACTTATACAAGAGGGAACATGAGCCGCTGGGCTACCCAAAGGTATGCATCAGACCACGTGCCTTTGACAAACTACAGTATGCGGAAGTACATTTATACGGAATGGAGCCCTCGTCCGTTTTATAACGTGATGACGGATTACCATAAGATTCTGTTCCGTTACGGACGTGCCCTGCTGAATAAGGCCGAAGCTCTTCTCCGCTTGAATAAAGTATCTGATGCTGTAGCGGTATTGAACCAGACTCGCACGATCCATGGTGGACTGCCTGCTTCGAATGCTTCCACATTGGGTGATGCATGGGAAGACTATAAGATAGAACGCCGTGTTGAGTTGTTTTGGGAAGGTGATTGGTATTTCAGTCTTTTGCGCTGGGGTAAGTACGGGAGAGAAGCGAACGACGGCAAGGAACCGGGCGGTGTCATCAACGAGTTGATGGAACCGGCTACATTTATCGAGATCAAGACTGACCGTACCGCTGCTTATGTAGGCAATGTACAATTGTCCAATGATGACCGCAAGTTTGATGTCCGTTCTTATCTGTTCCCGATTACGAAATCGGTCATCCAGGCAAATTCAGCTATCAGTGATGCCGACCAGAATCCTGGTTGGGAATAATAGTGTCTAATTTTATAAAAAGAAAGAAAATGAAAGAAAGAAAATTTATAGCAATAAAATGGGTACTCCTGTTGGTATGTCTGCCGTTCCTGAATTCATGCGATTGGGAGGATCTGCCCACTTACGAGGAGGCGGAAATCAGCGCCGTACAATTCTACTACCGTTGGCCCAGCGATAATGAAAAAGACCCTATAACCCAAGAACCAGTGGTAAAAGAGGTACGTCTGAATACCACCAGTGAGGTAAATTCCGAATCAGCCACCATTCATGTGACTGTGACAGTACCAGAGGCTGGGGGGGATTTTACGGAAGCTGTCCGTAATCAGGTTTCTACAAACCCACTATGGGGACAAGTGACTGTATCGACAGCAGCACGTATAACTCCGATAGAGGGAAGTGCCGCATTAGGAAGTCCGGATGACTGGAGCACAGAAAGAAAATTCAGCGTGAAAGCTGCCAATGGAAATACCAAGATATGGACTATAAAAATAGTCCAATTGAATAAATAAGAGACAGCCTACTGCGCTGGAATTGTTTAACATAATTGTGATGCAATACCTGAGTTTGTGAAAATTCGGGTATTGCTTATTATTTAGAATGAGAAGAAAAGGTATCAATAATTTTATTTCGCTATCTTTGTTTTGTTAAAGAACATATTCAATAACCTTGTAATTCGTATATCATGAAGCTAACCCTGACTGCAATTTTTTTCCTTTTGCTGGCATCCGCCAGTATGCAGGCCCGACAACAGGACACCGTGTTCGTTTCCGACTACGGTATCCGTCCCTATACTTATGAAAACCAGACCGGAAGGCTGCGTGCCGTTATTGACGATTGCAAAAGGCTGAACGCCAAAGTGCTTGTGTTCAAAAAAGGGCGTTACGACTTTTGGCCGGAGGATGCCGTTCGCAAGGAATATTTTATCACCAACACTTCTACGGAACAGGAATGTCCCTCAAAGGTAAAGACCATCGGACTATTCTTTGAAGAGATGCAGGGACTGACCGTTGAGGGAAATGACGCAACGCTGATGTTTCATGGCAAGATGACCATGATAGCCTTTGCACATAGCAAACAGATGAAATTGCGGAACCTGCATATCGATTTTGAACGGCCGGGAGGCTCTGAAATCACCTACACCAGGGTAGATGACAACGGAGTGGAAGTGAGCCTGCACCGTGATTCGCGTTATGAAATAGAGAATGGAAAGATTCATTTGTACGGTGAGGGATGGTGTTCAAGCCGGAACCACTGCATAGAGTATGATCCAGAAAACAAGCACTTCTTCTATAGTCATGGATGGAATACCCTTGCTACAGCCAAGGCGGAAGAAGTGGCTCCGGGTATTGTACGCTTTAACACTCCTGCGGACTTCCGTCCCAAGGTAGGCAATACGCTGACGGTGCGCGACATTATCCGTGATCAGGTGGGGATGTTCATTTACGAAAGTCAGGACGTAACATTGGAGAATGTGGGAATGCACTACATGCACGGACTGGGCATTGTCAGCCAATACACCCGAAATATCACCATGAGGAACGTGACATGCGCTCCCAGGGAGGGAAGCGGACGTATCTTGGCCTCCTCGGCTGACTTCATGCACTTTTCGGGATGCAGCGGCAAGATCAGTATCCTCGGATGTCGGTATGCTGGAGCGCAGGACGACCCTATCAATGTGCATGGAACCAACCTGCGTGCCGTGAAAAAGGTGGATGACCGGACTTTGGAACTGCGCTTCATGCACGGTCAGAGTTACGGGTTTAATGCCTATTTCGCAGGGGATACGGTGGCCTTTGTCAAGGCATCTACTATGGAACGGTTCGCTATGGCTACGGTCACTTCGGTGAAGCGGCTGACCGACCGTACGGTGGAAGTAGCTTTGGACCGCCCGGTTCCCCAGGCACTGGAGCTGGATCATGATTGTGTAGAGAACATGAGCTGCACGCCCGAAGTGGAGATTCGCAACTGCCACTTCACCCGTACCAGCACACGCGGTACGCTGATGACTACTCCCCGTAAGGTGGTTATCGCAGGCAATACCTATTACAAGACCGGCATGAGCGCTATCCTGATAGAGGGAGATGCGGAAGGATGGTACGAGTCCGGTCCCGTGAAGGATGTGCTGATAGAGAATAACACCTTTATAGATTGCGCCTATAACGGCGGACCCGAAAATGCCGTCATCGCCCTGCATCCATCGAACACGGTGGTGGATGCCAACCGTCCCGTACACCGGAATGTACGCATCATCGGCAACCGCTTCCAACTTGCCGGAAATCCGGTGCTCTATGCCAAGAGTACGGAAGGACTGGTATTCAAGGATAATGAAGTGGAACTGTTGCCAGACACGAATGCTAAGCAAAAAGAATTGTTTATCTTGAATGGCTGTAAGAAAGTAGAAATTAAGGACAACGTTTTACCTCATGCTTTTTCCATCAAAGATATTCGGTTCGAAAATATGAAAAAGAAATACAGGAAATGAGAACAGACATGCGCTTATGAACTTCATAAAAACATCTTCCCGTCTGGATTCTCTTGACATGCTGAGAGGCCTTGACCTGTTTCTGTTGGTATTTTTTCAACCGGTGCTGATGTCTTTTGGGCAGCAGACGGATTTCCCATGGATGACTTCTATCCTTTACCAGTTTGAACATGAGGTATGGGTGGGATTCCGTTTTTGGGATCTGGTGATGCCACTGTTCCTATTCATGACAGGAGTTTCCATGCCGTTCTCCTTTGCCAAGTACAGGGACATTTCAGACAGGAATGCGGTTTACCGTAAAATTACCAGGCGTTTCCTGCTGTTGTTTTTACTTGGTATGGTAGTACAGGGAAATCTCCTAGGACTTGACTGGGAACACATTTACTTATACAACAATACCTTGCAGGCAATAGCTGCCGGCTACCTGATAGCGGCACTGCTGTTGCTGCACTGTACGGTTCGGATGCAGGTGTTGGGTACCGCCGTGCTCCTGCTGGCGTATTGGCTGCCAATGACTTTTGCCGGGGACTTTACTCCGGAAGGGAATTTTGCTAGCCGTCTGGATGCAACCATATTGGGAAGATTCAGGGACGATCCCACCTATACTTGGATATGGAGCAGCCTGACATTCGGTGGGACGGTGATGCTGGGCACGTTTGCCGGACAGATAATGAAGGAAGGGAAAAACGACAGACGGAAAACTGTAAAACGTCTTTTTGTCACGGGACTGCTACTGATTGCGGGCGGTTGGCTGTGGGGTTGGCAGACACCGATCATTAAGAGGATATGGTCATGTAGCATGACATTGCTTTCTGGGGGGTACTGCTTCCTGCTAATGGGATTTTTTTACTATTGGGTGGACTATAGGGGACACCACCGTGGTCTGGAATGGCTGAAAATATATGGTATGAACTCCATTACCGCCTACCTGCTGGGAGAAACCGTGAATTTCCGTTGTGTGGTTCATTCTGTTTCTTACGGTCTGGAACAGTATCTGGGAACATATTATCCCGTATGGCTGACAGCTGCCAATTTTATATTTCTGTTTTTTATTCTCAGATTCATGTATCTGCACAGAATATTCCTGAAAATTTAAAATGTTGAAAAGAATGAAGATAGGAATTATATATTTGACAACAGAAGCCTACAACAAATTCTGGAAAGACTTTTATTGTATATGTGAGCAATATTTTTGTGTGGATGCAGAGAAAGAGTATAAACTGTTCACTGATTCACCTGAAAGTATTGGTTGTGCTTCTTCTGCTAATGTATATGTTCGTCAGATAGAAGATTTGGGATGGATAGTCAATACATCCTATAAATCGGAATACATTTGTAGTATCCACGAAGAATTGGGAAAATACGATTATGTGTTCTATATCAACAGAAATTTTCAATTTACTGCCCCCATTTATGCAGAAGAAGTATTGCCTGATGCATCCAACGGCTATCTGACGGCTTTATCTTTCGACCATTATTTACAGGTAGATATTAGAAATATCCCAACGACTGCCAGCCCGATTGTTTAGCATATATTCCCATTGGTCAAAGGAAGCGATACTTCCAAGGCGTTTTTTATGGAGGAAGAACTAGAGAAATACTTCTTTTGTCAGATTGGTGTAGAGAAACCATTACACAGGATTTCAATAAAAAATCGTGGCACGCTTTCATGATGAATCCTATATTAACTACTACATATTGGATAAGAGACTTAAAGTAGATGGCAAAATGGTGATAAGAAAGAAAAATTATGCGATTATCCGTGTATATTCTGAAGCTTCAACCAGGGAAGCAGCTGATAAAATCGGACAAAAGATAATAGGTATAGTTTATAGCTTGGCAAAATAATTTATTAATCTTAAAAACTTATTGAAACATGAAATTGAAGAAAATGTTAGCCGTAGCATTGCTGGCAATGTCGGCTATGGGATTCCAAATTGTCAATGCACAGTCGTTGTCACCTTCTAGCAAATGGCATTGGGACAAGGGTACTATCGTGATTGACACTCCGGAACGTCCTGCTGGTCAGGAACACGTTTTGGGTTTGACAGCCGCTCCTATCAAGACCGTACGTGTAGGTTTTGTAGGCTTGGGTATGCGCGGTCCGTCAGCAGTAATCCGTTTCTGCCAAATTCCTGGGGTAGAAATCGTTGCGCTCTGTGACTATGAAGAAAAGCGTGCCGAAGCACAGCAGCGTCACCTCCGCAACGCAGGTTTGGCTCCGGCTGCCATCTATTATGGAGAAAAGGGATATGAGGAACTCTGCAAGCGTCCGGACGTGGACATGATTTACATTGCAACAGACTGGAAACATCATTTCCCTGTCGCCAAGTGTGCAATGGAAAACGGCAAACATGCGGCTATTGAAGTTCCTTCGGCTATGAACCTTGAACAATGCTGGGATTTGATTGATTTGTCAGAAAAAAAACGTCTCCATTGCTTCATCCTTGAAAACTGCTGCTACGATGACTATGAAATGAAGTCGTTGTTAATGGTTCAGGACAGTATATTCGGTGAAGTGATCCGTGCGGAAGGTGCCTATATTCACGAGTTGTCTGAATTCTGGCAGTATTACTGGAAAGACCCGAATGACAATGATAAGGACAACCTTCATTGGCGTATGAAGTACAACATGGAAAACCGTGGTGACCTCTATGCTACTCATGGTCTTGGTCCTGTGGCACAATGTATGAACATTCACCGTGGCGACCGATTCACTACCTTGATTGCCATGGATACAGAAAGCTTCGTAGGCAAGGAATGGGTAGAAAAGAACACAGGTAAGGAACCGAAGGAATTCCGTAACGGTGACCACACTACTACCTTGATGCGTACAGCCAAAGGTAAGGTAGTGGAAATCCAGCATAACGTGATGACTCCGCAACCATATAACCGTTTGTTCAAACTCACTGGTACCAAGGGGTATGCTACCAAGTATCCGACAGAAGAATTTGCCATTGCAGGCAATGCACTCAAAGGTACAGATGCTCCGAAGATGGACAACATCAACGCCCATGGTTTCTTGAGCACAGAACAGAAAAAAGCATTGATGGAAAAGTATCGTCACCCGATTTTGGACAAGTATGCAGAAAAGGGACGCCACTTGGGGCATGGTGGTATGGACTATGTGATGGATTCCCGCCTGGTCTACTGTTTGCAACATGGTTTGCCACTCGACATGGATGTGTATGACATGGCAGAATGGTGTGCTTTGGGCGAACTTGGTGCTATCTCAATGGACAACAATTGCGCTGCCGTTACATTCCCGGACTTTACCCGTGGATACTGGAACGAAGTGAAGGGTTATACTCACGCTTATGCTACACCGGAACAGGAAGCTGCACAGGAATCGTATGCAGACGCTTACACTGCTGCCCAAAAGGAAGCTACTGCCAAGTTGAAGCTTTGGGAACTTTACGATGCTGCCCAAAAGGCAGAAGGCAAAACTAAAACCAGTGCAATCAAGAAATACGAAAGAGTAGCAGCCAAACTTGACAATCAAATTGAAAAGATTTTAAAAGCTAAAAGTAATTTTTAAAAAATGAAAAAGATATTTCAATTAGCAATCATGGCATGTACGGCATTGTCTGTACATGCCACTGACTATACCCGTGGACTTTCCATCTGGTTTGACACCCCCAACACGTTAGTCAATAAAGCCATCTGGTTCGGCAATACTTCAGATATGTGGAAAGGTGAGACCAAACCCGAATCGGCCGGTGATACTGCAACCAATCCGGATGCAGGTTGGGAATCGCAATCGCTCCCTATCGGTAATGGTAGCTTGGGTGCCAACATCATGGGTTCGGTAGAAGCGGAGCGTATCACATTCAATGAAAAGACCTTATGGCGTGGGGGGCCGAACACCTCGGCAGGAGCGGCAGCCTACTGGAACGTAAACAAACAATCAGCTCATATCTTGGATGAAATTCGTCAGGCTTTCATCAATGGTGATGAAAAAAGAGCAATGCTACTGACACAAAAGAACTTCAACAGCGAAGTACCTTACGAATCGTGGAAAGAAAAACCATTCCGTTTCGGAAACTTTACTACTATGGGAGAGTTTTATATAGAAACAGGACTTAGTACCATTGGCATGAGCGACTACAAGCGTATTCTGTCTTTGGATTCAGCTTTGGCTATCGTACAATTCAATAAAGACGGTGTAGCTTATGAACGTAATTACTTCATTTCTTACCCGAACAATGTAATGACCATCCGCTTCAAGGCAAACAAGCCAGGCAAGCAAAATCTGGTATTCAGCTATGAACCGAATCCGGTTTCTACTGGAAAGATGGAAACAGACGGCAACAATGGGTTGGTTTATACTGCACGTTTGGACAATAACCAAATGGAATATGTCATTCGTATTCATGCAACAGCCAAGGGAGGTACACTTTCTAACCAAAGCGGCAAGCTGAGTGTAAACGGTGCGGATGAAGTGATATTTCTGGTAACAGCCGATACCGACTATCAAATCAACTTCAATCCGGATTTCAATGACCCGAAGGCATATGTGGGCGTGAATCCATCAGAAACTACGGCTACATGGATGAAGGATGCGGCGGCATTGGGTTACGATGCTTTGTTTGATGCACATTATAAAGATTATGCTTCCTTATTCAATCGTGTATCCCTGTCATTGAACGGTAGCGGAAAAACAGACAACATTCCGACTCCACAACGCTTGAAGAATTACCGTAAGGGAAAGCCTGATTTCTATCTGGAAGAATTGTACTACCAATTCGGACGTTACCTGCTGATTGCAAGTTCACGTCCGGGCAACCTGCCTGCAAACCTGCAAGGTATCTGGCATAATAACGTAGACGGACCCTGGCGGGTGGACTACCACAACAACATCAACGTACAGATGAACTATTGGCCGGCAGGTTCTACCAATTTGGCAGAATGTACCTTGCCTTTGATTGACTTTATCAAGACATTGGTGAAGCCGGGTGAAAAGACCGCACAAGCTTACTTTGGCGCCAGAGGTTGGACCGCTTCCATATCGGGAAATATTTTCGGCTTTACGGCTCCACTCGAAAGTGAAAACATGTCATGGAACTTCAATCCGATGGCCGGTCCATGGTTGGCTACCCACGTTTGGGACTATTACGACTATACCCGCGACAAGCAGTTCTTAAAGAAAACCGGTTATGGTCTTATCAAGAGTAGCGCCCAATTTGCCGTGGACTATCTTTGGAAGAAGCCGGACGGAACTTATACAGCGGCTCCATCCACTTCACCGGAGCATGGTCCAATAGACCAAGGGGCTACTTTCATTCATGCCGTTGTCCGTGAAATCCTTTTGAACGCCATTGATGCATCGAAAATATTGGGCGTAGATAAAAAAGAACGCAAACAATGGGAAGAAGTGTTGGAAAAACTCGCTCCGTATCAAATAGGCCGTTATGGTCAGTTGATGGAATGGTCGAAGGATATTGATGATCCAAAGGATGAACACCGCCATGTAAACCACTTGTTCGGCTTGCATCCGGGACACACCCTTTCGCCTATCACTACGCCTGAACTTGCCAAGGCCTCGAAAGTTGTCTTGGAACATAGAGGTGATGGTGCTACAGGCTGGAGCATGGGATGGAAACTCAATCAATGGGCACGACTCCATGACGGAAATCATGCATACAAACTTTATGGAAACCTTCTGAAAAATGGAACACTGGACAACCTTTGGGATACACATTCCCCTTTCCAAATAGACGGTAACTTTGGTGGTACAGCCGGCGTTACCGAAATGTTGATGCAGAGTCACATGGGATTCATTCATCTGCTCCCGGCCCTTCCTGATGCTTGGAAAGACGGTGAAGTGAAGGGAATCTGTGCAAAAGGTAACTTTGAAGTGAATATACGTTGGAAAAACAGAAAACTGGAAGAGGTGGTAATTCTGTCCAAAAATGGAGGAACCTGCGAAATTAAATATAGACATGCAAGTATTAAGTTAAAGACAGCAAAGGGCAAAACATATTGCTTGACCAATGAAAACGACGAATTAGTATTGGTTGGTTGTTAAATTAATAATTCAAGGGCGGGAAATGGAAATGCTGTTTTGATGCATTCTCATTACTCCGTCCTTTTTTCAAAAGTATTTAAAGTTTGAATCTACATGAGGAACGCTCCGTAAAGTTATATCAGCTAGTTACATCTTCATCTTGATGTTGCTTAGAGAAATTTTATTCACATTTATTTATGAATGGAAACAAACAGAAAACCATAAGGAGGAAGTTCAAAAAAAAGAATGCTTCGTCGGAATGTTCATGGTACCTATGCCTTGAAGGTGGACATGTCCCTTTATTCTGAAAAATATCCTGAATTGGGAAAATACAGATACGGTACTATATTATTCCAAGAGGTTGGTCATAGACAGCCTGCTTGCAGAATTTAACCAATGTTATACGGAAGGTAGGATAGACGAAATCAGGCAGATGTTGGTTGAAAAGGAAAAGTAACTTCTAGAGGTTTGGATAATTATAAAGCGTCATGAAGTCTCTATGAACAGATGACACTGCGTTTTACATCCCCTCCCTATAGTTTATAACGACATACCATCAGACCAAGCCCCATATTTTTTTGTGAAGTTATTCTCTTATTCCTAAAAAATCGTATCTTTGTAGTCAGAAAGTTGTTTCATAAGTATGAAGCTGTAAAATATTGAAATTAGCACAATCTCCAAATCGTTACCCGAAACTTTTCAAAACTTTCGTAAGCGTTTGTCTTTCAAGTAAATCCATCAATTAGATAAGAATTTAAAGTAAAATATGGCTTATCTGCGGATTTTTTTACATAATCTCGTGCAATATCAAGATAAAACAATTCATGCAATTGTGCTTGAAAAGAACGCTTAAGTAGCGTTTTCCCTTCACTGGATTTTAACTCAGACCCATTAGCAATAAGACCAAGTAGGGTGGATTTTCCAATGCCATTATGACCTGCTATAACTGTCAGACGCTCAGAAATATTAATTGTAAGATTTCTGAACATTCTAAATGGAATGTCACCAAACGAAATACTTTTAATCTTCATGTAGACCTGATTTTATATGCTAAAATAGTTTGTGGTTTGGTATAACTAGATTATTGGAAAATATCATAACTTCTTTCCCCTTTCCTGAATTACTTGCACTGTAATTTAACTCAAAAGTTTTTTGTCTGAACTTAGAGTATAAGTCTACTATAAAATCAACATTGTCATATGATATAATCCATTTCTGTTCTTTAAAATCGCTTATTGATTTGGCAATATTTTGATGATCTGTGTCATTGTAATAGTTCAAATAAAGTCCTTTACCTTTTACATAGTATGGTGGGTCTAAATAAAATAACGTATTATACGGTAATTCATTTTTTAACCGTCGTACTAAAGAAACAGCATCTTCATTTGTTAAATGGATTCTATCTGCATAATCTGCTATACGTTGAATCCTTTTTATCAAATCTTCTTTGTTAAATCTTGCATCAATCTTATAATTTCCAGTTTGGTCATAACCGCCAATGACTCCTGCTTTCAATATTCCTGAACGATTAGTCCTATTCAAGAAGAATGTAGAAAAGCCTAATTCTAACAGGTCTGAATTCTCTTTATTGGATTGAATTTCTTTTTGTTTAAACCAAGTTTCAATGTTTAAAGGGGTATCCTTTATCATCTTGCAGAGAGCATCCGCGTTATTTAAGGCACTATACCAAAAGGCATAAATAGATATGTCCTTATCATTTATATGTATGTCGCTGACATATTCATTAAAGAGCAAAGATAAAGCAACAGAACCACCTCCAACATATGGTTCAACATAAGTGCCATCGAGCAATGCGTTTTCTTTGATTAAGCATTGTACGAAATCAGCAACTTTAGCCTTACCGCCAGGGTATCTTAAAGGTGATAGAAATTCCATAATATTATTCTTTATTCTTTATCGATTCCCACAATTGGATAAAAAAACTTTCTATGTTGTCCCATCCAGTAATCAAATTATCTGCTTTAGGATAGAAAAACTCGTTATGAACATATGCATTCAATGATTCGATTGAAAGAACTGAATTTTTATCATTTATTTCAGACCTTATGCCCTTTGATAAGTCATTACTCATTGTTCCTAATTGGGTCATATGATTTAAGACTTTACCAACTTTCCCTTGCAAACTTTCACCAGAAGAACAAGCCGTAATAGCATTGTTTCTTACTAAATCAAATTTCTCCAAATAGGCATCAACAGATAGTTCTAAAAATACTCTTAAAAGGACTGAAGATGCATTGGGGCATGTCTTGACCTGAACATGTTTTAGCTCCTCGAAGATTTTATTAATTTTCGGGTTGCTGATATGTAAATTCAAAGACTTGGGCACTAAAGCTCCTCTGTTTCTTGTTTTCCTGTTTTTATCCCCTTTTATTTCTTGTTTCTCGCTATTTCTTGATGCTTGTTCTTTATTGTTTTCAATATCTTGAACACTCCATTGTTCAGATGCTTCATTAGACAAATCTGGCTTCTGACTCTTGTCAAAATTATCAATATATTGCTTTCTTTTTTCTCTGTTATAAATATCAGAAACTTTGAATTCCGGATTCAGAATATCTGTAACAACTTTTAAAAGACCCTTAACAACTTCGGACACTTTAACCTTTGAAACCAAAATTCCATTGTTAATTTCCAAGCCAAGGTGTTCTCTAACATATGGATCCGACATCAAACGTTGCAAGTTGGTAATGTTTAATTTAGATAATGAATCCTTAATCGTATCAGAAACCTCTTCTTGTGATTTTAGTAAAGTGATAATTTGCAATGGAATTGATGATTTTCCTTCTGTCTTCTCCTCGAATCTTTGCTTTTGTTGAGCATTCCAAGTGACAGTTCCGATACCATTAAGTTCTCCTGAGTGTTTACGTTTTATCCATATATCAGCTTCAGTTGGAGTTTCAAAAACAGCGCAAGTAATATTCTTCAATTCAGAAATAGCATTGGGATTTTCTTTTTGCAATTTCTGAAATTTCTTCCTTAAAGAAACATACTTGTCATCAACCAGTGTTGGATTGTTTAATAATTTTAACGATGTTATTCGTCTATTACCTTCGAGTACTATATATTTGCTGTTATCTTCATTAGGTGTTACTATGATTAAATCGACAGGGCTAAGACCATTGGTTACAATATCATCTACAAGGGAATATAATTTATCCCCTTGATCCTCTACCATCTTATCTATCGCTTCCTTTTGTGAAGAAAGAGGCTCAAATCTGTAATTTTCAGTATTGACAAATAGCGATGTCAATTTTATCGTTCTTATAACCATGGCAAAACCAATACTTGTTAGTTTGCAAAGTTACTCATTTTTAGTGAAGTTAGCAGTATTTGAACAATAAAAATGCACAGGAATCTGTGATTTTGCACGATTTTGCAGGATGAAGTTTATTGTAAATCAATTCTAATCACTATCTTTGCATTGCAAAAAGGCGTTCTTTTGATTTAATGCAAGACGAGGTAAAATACAGAACTTCACTCGTTTCTAAATCGTTACCTATCAAGAAACGAATCTTTGCAATCTATTCAAATTCAGCGACAAAGGCAATTCAATATGCCTTGAGCAATGGAATGAAATTGCTTTCCTGATACCACACTCTTTTATCATCTTTTTCAGCGGTTTACAGATAGACCAGTAGTTCAGATTGGGAAATATGGACTTGTCCGTTTGGAACGGTTCGTAACGCTTGATAATCTGCAAAGGGATGTCAAGCAGTTTCACTTGGAAAGGGATTTTAGTCTTGTGCCGTTTGGAGATTATCCACTTATCACCGTTCACCTCCACTATGTCATCGGTAGTCAGTTCCTTTATATCAACGAATGAAAGTGCCGTAAAGCTGGCGAACACGAAGATGTCACGGATATAGGATAGCTTGCTGTCCGCAAACTCGTGTGTCATCAGTGTTTTCAGCTCGTCTTCCGTCAGATATTCACGTTCCTTGATGTTGGGACTGATATGAAACTGCGCAAACGGATTTCTTGGAATAAGACCGTTAAAATGCGCACGCATCACCACACCTTTCAGCCACATGCAGTTGGTCCAGATACTGCCGTTCTGCAATCCTCTGTCAGTGGAAAGGAACACGGCAAACTCCTTGATGAAGTCGGGTGTCAGTTCAAGCATGGACAGGTCGCTACGCTTGTAGTTCGCCTTGATGAACGCTGCCACATGGTTTCTTGCCCGAACCCTCGCCAAATAAGTACCCTTGACACGGTCTGTACCCACTCGCTTTTGGAAAGTGATGTTATCCTTGTCGAACGCCCCAAGCAGTGTCTCGTACTCGCTGCCTATACCCTGATAGGCATTGCGCACCATTTCTGCCGTAACGTATGCCTCACGGTCTGAAATGCGCTGGTAATGCTTGATGATTTGCGCCTTGATGTTATCCAAAGCGAGGTTGATTTCCCTCGCTTCGGCACTCTTGCCTTTGGCTCGGTTGCCTTTCACATCCCAAAGTGTTTTCGGGATGGTCTGCTTGCAGCTGAACTGCGCTACCGAACCGTTAATTGTCACTCGTCCCATGATGGGGACAATACCGTTTTTCTCCTTGCTGCCGTTTACGTAAAACAGCACTTTGAACGTACTTCTTGCCATACTCGTTTTTTTGTTGCAAAGTTAAATATCAACGAGTTATACCTTGATACGCAAATCGGTGACAAACGGTGCAAAAGCATCCTGCCTGTGTTAAATATTACCTTTTCTTGGGTAACGATTTGAAAACCGTGCTCTTTCTATATTCCGCTTTTCTTTGCGTTTTACACTTTTCCGTCTTGTCATCGTTTGTCACCGTAACGACATTGATGTTAAGACAATTAGCGTCATTCTTCAATTTTTTCGAGGTTATTCCAGCATTTTATGCTAACTTTGAGAATCAAACCTTTATCAAAAAAACTATGTTACTCAGAATTTTAGGTTATCTCTGTCAGTTGTGTTTCATTATTGGCCTTTATTATGGGCTCAAAAGCCAGGAAGCGTTTCTGCAATACACCGTTTGCATACTGGCCATACTGATTCTCTTACAGCGTATATTCATTGACTTATTCTGGAAAAAAGAAAACACTTAACACTTTATCCATCATGTACACGAAACAACTCACTGGCATCCTGCTGGTATTCCTGAGCATCTTCTGTTTCACCAGCTGCAATCACGACGACGTAAACTTTCCAACTTTCACATTCAATGAAAACGGAGAATGTGAGCCAGCGTCTCTCACCCCCATTTCTTCCGCCCGCTTCGAAGAGGCCGTAGTGGGATACGGCTGGAAGCACGTCCACACCTACGAAATCAATCCCGACGGCACTTGCCAGACGCAGGATTATTACCAAGACTTGACAGGTACAGGTCCTACCCAATATTACGTGGAAAGCAACTCTTCCCTGAAAAAATACATGTACATTGACGCCTATCCAGCATGGGGATTCCGGACTGTCGCTTATACCTTCTCGGACAGCAACCGACTGCTCAGCAACCAGAACACAGTATTTCAGGTACTTTCCGTGAACGGCAACACAATGGAAATACTTGACCAGCTGGGAATACAGGCAGGCGGAGCCGAAATCTACGGTTATTCCATCTACCAACGGATGACGAATCAGGAACTGGAAGAGGTGCAGAAAACATACCACACAGATTTGTCGGACGTCCACGAACTGACCGTATCGGTACAGGAAAATCCGCTCATCATCTCCGGAAAAGAAACGGAATTCGATGTGCTGAGCAGCAACGGTCCTTTCACTTTCAAACCAGCCAGAGAAGGCAGTTGCGAAATCACTTCACAAGGGAATCATGTCAAGGTCAAGCTGCTGAGCAACGGAGTATATCTCACATGCTACGACCGTCTGCGTCATTGTGAGGTGGTCATTTTCTCTACCGACGAGGAACTGGAACCCGAAGGTACGGACATCTACGACTTCACATACACGGAAATCACCGTCAATCCGGAAAAGAAACTCTTTGCGCCCGATGGTCACGAAATCTCCTACGACCTCGGCAGCATGGAAGTCACCCCGCGCAAGGAATACGCCGGAAGTATCCTGAGCCAGTATGCCCCCGTGGCCTTGCTTGCCGTGGACACAAACGGACAGACACGCTATCTGCGCATGAACAGCGGCAAAATCAGCTTCAAGGACCTTCTTCCGCAAGAAGTGCTCGACCAACTGACGGAAGGTACAGACGGGGCTTCTCTCACCTACAAGCTGGAACTGATTACGCCCGACTGCGAAGTGTTCCAGGTTCTGCCTTTCAAAATCACCTATAAAAAATAGTGCAAGTTTCATGAAACTTATCCGCCTGCTTCCCATATTGCTTGTCATCGTACTCTCCTGCCTGACAAGTTGCCAAAAAGAAGAAATTCCGTCTGCCGACAACGAGCGGACACTCTTCATGTACCTGCCATGGTCTACCAACCTGACGAGTTATTTCTACCAGAATATCGACGATATGGAAGACGCCATCTCCCGCAGAGGACTAGACAAGGAGCGGGTGCTCGTCTTTCTGTCCACCAGTTCCACGGAAGCAGAACTGTTTGAAATCACGGTCAATAACGGTATCTGCACCCGGCAGATACTAAAACTGCATTTACGACCGAAGAGGGTCTCACGGGCATTCTGAACGACATGAAATCGTTTGCTTCCGCCAAAACCTACTCCCTGATTGTGGGTTGCCACGGCATGGGATGGCTGCCCGTCGCCCAAAGCAAGGCACGTGCCGCTACGAAACCCCGCTATTACTGGGAGTACTCACACACTCCCCTGACCCGCTTTTTCGGGGGACTGACAGCAGAATACCAGACGGAGGTGACCACCCTCGCCAAAAGTCTCTCCAACTGCGGATTGAAAATGGAATACATCCTGTTTGACGACTGCTACATGTCTTCGCTGGAGGCAGCCTACGACCTGCGCCACGTGACCCGTCACCTGATAGCCTGTCCCACGGAAATCATGGTCTACGGTATGCCTTACTCCCACATCGGAGAATACCTGCTGGCCGAGAATCCCGACTACAGCGCCATCTGTCAGACTTTCTATCAATTCTATTCCAGTTACACATACCCCTACGGTACCATTGCCGTGACCGACTGCTCCCGACTGGACGAACTGGCTCTCCTGATGAAAGACATTCATTCCCGCTATTCGCTGGACGACTCACAAACGGCCTCCATTCAGCGTATGGACGGCTATTCTCCCGTGATATTCTATGATTTCGGCGATTACGTCCGTGCCCTTTGCGGCAACGATGCAGAGCAGCTGACCCAGTTTGAAACCTTGCTGGAACAAGTCGTTCCCTACAAGGCACACACCGAGAAATATTTCACAGCAGCCCGTGGTCCGCTTCCCATAGAGCATTATTCCGGCATCACCACCTCTGCACCCAGCACAAACAGCTTGGCAAGTTCCTACTCGCAGACTTCGTGGTATCTGGCTACGCATTGATAATGTGCTATCTCTATTCCAGATTTGAACCATAAAAATAAGCAGCCGTAGCACCTCCGTCTACCAGAAAATCAGAGCCGGTGATAAAGGCCCCCCGGTTGCTCATCAACAGTTCGGCCACATTCGCCACCTCGTCGGCCGTGCCGGGACGATGCGCCGGACATTGGGCGAACATCTTCTTATAGAACTCCCCACGTACCCCGTTGAACTCGTCAAGTGCCAGTGGAGTGACGATAATACCTGGAGAAATGGAATTCAGACGGGCACCTCGTTCACCCCATCTCACTGCCTCGGACATGACACGCTTCACGTTGCAACGTTTCGCCAGCTGGTAGGCATGGAGCGTATCGCGGATGTGCGAGGGTTGCAGTACCTCCAGACTCAACAATTCTTCCGTCGGTGTACAAGCTAGCTGTGCATCGATTTCAGCACCAAGGGCCGGCAAGCGGTGTCCAGATTGACTGGCTATCGTAACGCCCGTTCCACCCTGCCGGATAACTTTCCCAACTTCTTCCAACAATACCGCCGTACCGTACAAGTCGACTTTCAGAATGGTCTCGACCGAGGCTTGCGAAGGAGACACTCCTGCCGCATTGACCAGCATGGCTATCTCTCCATATTGCTGTGCCGTCTCAATCAGTCCGAGAATGGAGACGCGCGACGACAAGTCCATCTCCACCGGAAGCACATCAAATCCGGCACGGTTCATCGTATCGGCCACGGCCTGCGCATTCTCCATCCGCTTGTCACCGACTACAATCTTCATTCCATATCCCATCCGCCGAGCTATCGCCATACCGATTTGTCCGGCACCCGTAAGCAACATTACTTCTTTTTCCATATCACACACTTTTAATATTTCCATCCGATTCCGCTACATAACGGTCCACTAAATCTTTCAAAGCCATACGGCTCTCCATTTCCTGTGTCATAGTTCTATACTATTAATCTGTTAATGTTATGGCAAAAATAATCCGTACCATTTTATCCGTTGTTATACAAAACACAGAATCCCTGCATGAAAACACAGATTTCAAGAGTAACGAAAACCAGAAACCGGAATCCTTTCGTAATTTTGTCGTCAGAAGCATTAAAAACGATGAAAACATCCTTATTAAACATCGAAGCCGTTACAGAGTACGACGACATGCTCGGCGTAGAAACTCTGCATCCGCTGGTCAGCGTGATTGATCTTTCACAGGCCAAACCGATGCACCACATGCGGCATACATTCAGCTTTTACGTGATTTTTCTGAAAGACGAAAAGAACTGCGACCTGATTTACGGCCGCCAGCGATACGATTACCAGAAAGGCTCGGTGGTCTGTCTGGCACCCGGACAAGTGATCGGCATAGAAGATACGGGCGAAACGTTCCAGCCGCAAGGCTATGCGCTGTGCTTTCATCCCGACCTGATTCGCGGCACCAACCTCGGACGCACTATCAAGGAATACACGTTCTTCTCGTATGAAGTGAACGAAGCCTTGCACCTCTCGGAACGGGAACGACACACCTTCATCGACTGCCTGCAGAACATTCAGGAGGAATTGCAACACAGTGTGGACCGGATGAGCAAACGGCTGATTGCCAACCATATCGAGTTGTTGCTCAACTATTGCCTGCGCTTCTACGAAAGACAGTTCATCACCCGTCAGGATGCTCACCACGACATTCTAACCCGTTTCGAAACATTCCTGGACCAATATTTCACGGGAGACAATGCCGCACAAAAGGGATTGCCCAGTGTGAAACACTGCGCAAGCGAACTTTGCCTGTCAACCAACTATTTTGGCGACCTTATCAAAAAAGAAACAGGCAGAACCGCCCTGGAATATATACAAGACAAAATTATCAGCATCGCCAAAGAACAGCTGCTTCTCCCCTCAGAGTCCATCAGTCAGATAGCCTATCAACTCGGTTTCCAGTACCCGCAGCACTTCACTCGTGTATTCAAGAAAGCCACCGGAATGACTCCCAATGAATACCGGAGCAGCAAAACGGAGTATAAATAATACAATATTTTTCATCCGCCATAAGAAAGAGGAAGCACAGAATTCATTACATTTGCAGAAACCAAACCCGATATTTATGAATCGCAGACTACTATCCGTCACCGTGTTTCTGGCGCTGATGCTGACTTCCCTGCTGGCCGGACGCCATAACTACCACGTGACACGAAACGAAATAACAGCCGACCTGAATCAGGCACTGGCACTGACTTTACTGGAAAAGAAAGAGCCCATTGTGACACAAGATACGATACGGGCATACAAGCAGCTCCGGCGTACTTCGGGCGGACAGGTACTGATTGCCGTGTCCGACGAACGGTTCTGCCGACACCTGAAGAATCGGCGACTGAAGGAAACCTCTTTCCTCACGTTCGACGTGGTGGACAAGGAATATCAGGGTGGTTCGACGGATGAACAGGCCATCTACAGCGATACACTGATGATAAGAAACGGACACGCAGGCGAGACACTGGCCCTGAAAGGCTATACCCGTCTGTCGGCAGCGGCCGTATTCGGCATGTCCGACCAGCGCTTGCCTGCCGGACTGATGGCAGCGGCTATCCTCTGGGCCATCGGTTCGATGCTGTACTTACGGAAAAGAGAGAAAGAGAATCTGGTGCTGCAACCCGTCGAAGGATGCAGACAACCGGCTGAAGATGGTACACAATCTGCCGAAGATTTCGGGGGACTGACATATTCGGATGCAGACGACCGTTTCTACGGCGTCGACCACATGCCTATCCGCTTCACCCCCATGCAACAGCAACTGATGCGGCTGTTCTGGCAGTCACCTTCCCACTCCATTTCGAAAGAGGAAATCTGTGCGACACTCTGGCCCAAGAAAGACGATGCCAACGATACGCTCTACACCCTTATCCGCCGGTTGAAACCCATTGTGGAGGAGCATACGCAGCTGAAAATCGTGGCCGACAGAGGACGAAACTATTCACTGGAAATCAACGAATTGAAAAGCTGACAGCGAATTGTCAGGCAAATGTCAGCGTCGGTTTTTGACGCCTTCGTGACAGCCTCCTACTTTTGTTCCTGAAATTTACACACAGGAACAAATGAACACACTCAGATTACTTTTCCAGCAGGAGACCGAAAGTCGGCTTCTGCTGACCATCTCCCGATTTCTGGCCAGCATCTTTCTTCTTTTATTGCTGGCCCTCCCCACTCTCGCGCAGGAAGTAGAACCCACCGTGGAACTAGGCGAAGTGGAAGTCAAAGCCGACCGGATTATCCACAAGACCGACGGTCTGCTACTCTACCCCTCCGAACAGCAGAAAGCTTCTTCCCGCTCAGGCTACAGTCTGCTCCAGCAACTCACCTTACCGAATATCCGTGTGGACGAGGTGGGCCACAGCATCTCGGCCATCGACCAGCGGGGAGGCGTACAGATTCGTATCAACGGCATCATTGCAGACAAGGCAGAGATGCTGTCGCTCGACCCGAAAAGCATCCGCAAGATTGACTTCATCGACAACCCCGGCGTGCGCTATGGCGACGGCATTGCCTACGTCATTGACATCACTACCCGACGGGCGGACAACGGATATACTTTAGGAACCTCGCTCACCCAGGCACTGACTACCCGCGACGGCGATTACACGGTGTACGGCAAATGGAACACAGGAAAGAGTGAGCTGTCGCTGAACTACAGCTTCGGCTACCGGGATTTTAAAGGAATACGGACGGAGGAAACCGCATACTATCATCTGAACGACGGCTCCATTTATACCATCCAGCGCAACGACCTCGCTTCGCGCAACCGGAGTCTGAGCAACCAGATGAAACTGACCTACAACCTGGCCGACTCCAGCCGCTACGTGTTTCAGGCTTCACTGAGCGGCGACTTCAGTCACGTGCCGGGCGATTTCAGTCAGAAACAGATTGTAGACGGGGCACAGACATACACCGCCCTCGAACAGCAACAAAGCCAGAGCAGCAGTCCGGTGCTCGACCTCTACTACTTCCAGCAGTTCACCCCCCGGCAGTCGCTTACCCTCAATGCCGTGGGCACATACATCGGCACCCAATCCTCCGACAGTTACGACGAAGGTTCGCCTTACCGTTACAATGTGGACGGACGCACCTACTCCCTGCTGAGCGAAGCCATCTATGAAAACCGGTTGAAGCCCTTTACCCTTTCTGCCGGCCTCAACTACAACCAGAAATACACGAACAATGAATACACGGGCGATGTTTCTTCCGTCACCCCCATGCACCACAACCGCGTGTATCTGTTCTCCGAAATCAAGGGAACGTGGGACAAGCTCCGCTACTCGGCAGGCATCGGAGGCAGCTACCTGCACTACCGTCAGCAAGCCCATTCGTACGATTACTGGAGTTTCTGTCCGAAAGCAGCCCTGAACTACAACTTCACCCACTCCCTGCAACTGAGTTACAATTTCCAGCTGAACGAACGCACCTCACGGGTGGCCATGATCAGCGATGCCGCCATTCGCACCAACCGCATGGAATGGACCGTAGGTAGTCCAGACCTCAAGCCCAACCGGGAGACGTATCACACCCTCCGGCTGTCGTACAACAACACCCGCCTGCAAGCCTATGCGCAAGGCTTCTACAAGAAATGTCCTCACCCCAACATGGCGGTGTACGAACGCACGTCCGACGACCGGTTCATCTATACCCAGCGCAACCAGAAAGAGATTGACGCCCTGCACGCCATGGCCTATGCAAGCTACTGGCTGATGCCGGAAAAGCTCTCCGTCACGGCCTACGGGGGACTGTTCCGCTGCTTCAACTTCGGCCAGGACTACACGCACTGCTACACGTCCTACTTCTTCACAGGGGCCGTCAACGCCTACCTGGGCAACCTCTCCCTCCATGCCTACGCCGACAACGGCTCCCGCTTCCTGGAAGGGGAAACCAAAGGCTACAGCGGAGGCGACATCGCCATGAAGGCCGCCTACAGCTACAAAGACTGGCAGTTTGCCCTTATCTGGCAACAGCCCTTTCAACACAAATACAAAATGTTCGAATCGGAAGTCCTGAACCGGAACCTCCAGAAAACCACTGCCCTCTACAGTCGCGACGCCTGTAACCTCGTCAACCTGACCGTAACGTGGCGACTGACTAAAGGACGCAAGTTCCGCGCTGTCAACCGCTCCATCCAGCTGAAGGACAGTGACACGGGGATTATCCGATGAAAAAAGAAATTCTCAGGTAAGTATTCCGCTTGCCTGAGAATTTTTCAATGAGCTGCACGCTGCAACCACCGGTTACAACCGTTTCCCAACAGTACCCCCAAGAATACGCTCACAAAGATGCGCCAATCATCGGCAAGGCCCATCCATTGTGTGACGAACAGACAGAGACTGCACACTACGGCTGTGACCACCAAGCTCCATAACAACGGTTTCATTTTCATAGGCATTTGTTTTGATTACAAGCGTAAAGATACAAAAACTTACCTAAAAACGACTTTTTGAGAAAGAAATAATTATTTCTGACAGACTTATTTGTCTAAACCACCCCGATAAAATCAAGAAACTTTGGCGGCACGCTCGAAAGTAACCGGAATGGCATACCTCACTTTCTCCGGTTTTCCGCTTTGCCGTCCCGGTTTCCATTTCGGCATCAGCTTTACTACCCGAAGAGCCTCTTCGTCCAATGCCGGATTCACTCCCCGCAGCACCACCGGATGAATAATGTTTCCTTCCTCATCTATCACAAACTGCACGATGACTCGAGGAATTACAACCGTTTCAGGCACAAGCGATTTGTCATAGTTCAGATTCTTCCGAATAAAATCCATCAAGGCCGACATGCCCCCGGGAAACTCCGGCATCTCCTCTACCTCGTCATACGCAATATCCAGATCCTTTTCCTCTGCCACTTCCTGCAAAGGCTTTGAAGAAGGCTCCTTGTCCGAAGCATCCCGTTCTTCCACCTTGTGGCCAATCCGGAATTCCGCCGCAAAATACCAGTCGTGATAATTATCCCCAATATCCATTTTCTTCACCACACGATAGATGCCCGGCGTAAGCATACGGAGTGACGTATACAAACTGGCAGAAAAGGGATAAATCTTATTGGATGGAAGAATACGTTCTTCAAGTGTCCAAACTGTTGCTCTCGGTAAAGACAGCCATTTTTCTCCCTCCTTCCGAAGCACTCGGTACGGCGACCCCATTGAGATGCTCCGCCCGCTCCGGTTTACGATTCTCACCGCCACAGATTCCGTATTCAGCGGATACACCGCCTTCTCCGTGTACATCTTGATGCCGAAAGTATCCGTACACATCGGTTGAGTAAAATAAGTAGCTACATCCTCTTTTCCGTCGTTCACTACGATTGCCGCATAATTCAGCACCTTCTGCCGGAACTCTTTCTGCAATGCCTCCGAGTTCACCATCCACGACATATACAACGTGTCATTGTCCCGAAAAAACGAAGTATTCAAGTTTTCTATGACACGGTCCTTGGGATGTTCCTTCCCATACTGGCTAATTTTGTCAAGCAGTTTCCGATGCTGAGCCTTGGATACGAGTTCAAACTCCGCGTATGCCGTACATGTATTACGGTTGAATGATTTGTAAATGCGATACCTGCCGGGACGGTTCTTGTCCGTATAAAATTGAATAGTCTGCCGGTCTGTAGGATAATCGGGCGTAAACACCCACAATACATCGTTGATTATCGGATTGGTAGGCTGAGGTTCCCATTGCTTTAGTGCTTCATTGTAATATACCAGACTGTACCCTTCTCCACTGTCATATTCCCGGTTCGCACGACTGGTAATGAAGACCTTGACTTTGGAAGTCGCTACAGGATAATAATCATATTCTGTATGCATATAAAGCGAATCCGCAGAAAGAGGACGGCCGACAGGAATATCCCGTACCACCGGTTCCAGCACCATCGCCACCGGTTGAGGCGGAATGTCTGTAGAAGTTTCCGTATCCGGCTCCTCTGCTGCAAGCGTATCATCCGTTACTTCCGGACTCTGTACTGCTGGAGGAGTCTCCTTTGCCAGAACATCTACCGGTTGTGCCTTACGCTTGCCTGTACAACCAACACACATCACACAGACCACCGCCACAAACAATTGAAAAAATGCATTTGTTTTCATACGCTATTGGGATAATTAATTTGTATTCTGCACAGAAGGTTTAAACGCAACAGGAAAAGCAAACTTTACATTCCGGTTCTTCCCGGCTTGTCTGCCCGGTTTCCATTTCGGCATCAGACTGACGATACGCAAGGCTTCTTCATCCAACGCCGGATTTGTACTCCGCAACACCACAGGGTTAGTGGCATTTCCCTTCTTATCTACTACTATTTGAATGATGACACGCTCCCTCTTTTCAGCCTTGTCATGCCGCAGGTTTTTCCGGATAAACTCCATTAAAGCAGACATACCACCGAGAAACTCCGGCATCTCCTCCACTACCTGATAAACTGTTTGCTCATCTTCCTTTCATTGTATTATCGATTTTTCCGTGAAACAATTGTCCGTTATTTATCTATCCAGAACTCGGCACTTACTGTAATTTCTTCCCTCCCGTCATGGAATGATTGAATAATCCGATATTTTCCGGATGTAATTCTATAGCAACTGACAGGATAACTAAAACAATAATAATCAGGAGCAAAGTTTAACTGCATACCTACATCTCCAAAGCCATACATTCCATTCATCTTTGCACCCATCCACGAACCGTTTTCCCATTTCTGCAATGTCCAGTCACCACCAAAAATCAGCGACTTACGCTTAGGATTCAATAGGATAGCATACACATTCTTCGTATCAAGCGGATAATGGTTCTGTATCATATTCATCCTCACAGTAGTCCCCAGCGTATCACAGTTCAGGCATTGTGCATCGGCAGGCCCAATCTGCATAACCTGTTTTTTTGATGCCGTGCGATTGCATCCCAAACTGCATATTGCCATCATCACCACGAAATAAATATACCAGCTTTTCATACTCCACACATTTTTATTTAACCTCAAAACTGTCTGTCAAAAGAATGCGTTCATCACCTCTACTAAATGATTTCTGAACACGGTATTTCCCTTTTGGAATGCAATATTCATTCAGTTTATAACGGAAGCAATACAGCAAAGGAGCCTTCTCTATCATAAACGCATCACTATTCCATACAATCGTATAGGAGGTATCCTTTTGCTCCGGCGGACACCATTTATCATTTTTCCACAAATAGAAACGCATATCCCGTCCGAACTCCAACAGAATGTCCGTCGGATTGCTTACAAATATATTAATCACGGGCACATTTTCTGTATATACTTCATATTCTGTCCACAGACGGGTTTCTCCGTTATATGCTTCAGGTAAATCTTTTGTATACCAAAGTTGACACTGACGTAATTCGTATGTTACTGTATCTTGAAATGAAGCACAGGTATCAGCAACCACAATGGATGTCATGCTGTCCGCACCTCCGATAACAGCTGTAGAGGTAGCCTCCTGTACAGGCTGTCCAGGCTTATTTACACAGGCCGCCAGCAAAATCAATATAACACATGCAATCTCTTTTCTCATATTCATTCCATTTTAATGAAAACAATTATTCCTTTTATCTATTTCATCAGTATCGGTTTATCACACGGTGTATAGCCGATAACCAGCACATCAGTATCCGGATTAACAGTAGCAGAAGAATTCAGTTTATATTGAACTACAAGTGTATCTTTACCTGCCTTCAATAAAGTAGGGACATTCATCACCTTTCTAAAAGTGTCCAATGCTGCTTTCCGAAACGAACGGTTGCTGCAAGAAATGATTTTCGGTTGCACGACATATCCGTTACTGTCCACTGCATATTCAATGCGTAGCAGACACTCTTTTCCTTTGGCCAGCAACTTTACCGGATATTTGCTTTCCTTATGTAAAGTCTTGATAAACCATTTATAATCACGAAATTCATCTAAAGATTTATCCAGACCAAATATTCCTTTCGGAGCCTCCTTGCGCCATGAAGTGCCAAACTTCTTATCCAGATAATCAAAAACCACCTGATTATAAGCTGTCAGCATATGATTGGGAACACCCAGATAACAGTCCAGTGTTCCATCTTTTTTCAATGGATAAAAAACGTCATAACTCACGCCGTACTTTATCCAGAAAAAGTGTGTGCGGATTTTTTGTTCCTGTTCTTCCGGTATTACCAGGCGCAGCTTGGGATGTCCCTTGAGGATATTTTCTTTCGACAACTCCGGCGAACAGTCATATTTCAAAATATAATCATACCATAAAGGAAGCACCATACGCAGCGTGTCATTATGCTGCGAAGGGAGGGTTACTACCGTATCACAAGGAGCGAGTCCCACATATTCAGCTTTCAGATGATAAGTTCCGGCCTCCAGTCCCGTCATCCGGAAGCAGCCGGTGGAATCTGTCAGCCATCCTTGAAACGGTTGTTCAACCATGCTCAAATTGGAGCCAACAAGCACAGCATGTACCACATCATAAGGAGGACGTTGACGGACGGATTCACCATACACCCGACCCACAATCGTGTATTTTGCAGAATCACCCTTATTATGCGTTATATCTCCCCTCAAAGTTATAGTAAGATTCCGATATTCGCTCGTGTACTTTCCGTTGATGAAGAGCACCTCCCACGGATAAATGGATTTCAGCGTTTCTTTGAGGGCAAGAGCCAGCGGATGATTCCCGTCGTTTATCATTTCCTGCGAAGAACGCAGATAAATGAAACGTACGTCACAGTCTATAAAGTGACCGTCGGCTGTCAACTGGAAATCACTTAGCGAAAAACGAATTCGTTCTCCACGGTATTCAGGAAACCGCTTCCAAGGAAACCGATGCACGATTTCCCCTTGTGCCTTCGTCAGATTCAATCCGGCTCTCCGGTAATTGTGGTAAGTCTGCGTTTCCAGCACTTTACCGCTCCGAACGGTCAGCACCCGTTCTGTTTCCATGTTGCGGTCGAACCCATCATGCACGTATCTCACCACATCTCCTTTCCCGGCCCGAAGTTCCCCACTGAACCAGCGGGCTTGAATTGTCCCCGCCAGACAATAGGCCGCAAAAATCGGCCGCAAGTCTTTCACCTCATACATTCGTGTATATTCTTTCTTGCTGACCTCATCGTAGACATCCGCTTCTACCCGTTGCAGGCAAAGATACCCATCACGCACCTCCCAGAAAGCGGTATAGCCGCTATAATTGCCCGTAGACCGAGTAACATTTTCCGGAAGAAAATCTCCCATCCGCCTGCACAGCAGGGAATCGTATCCTATCGGCTTTGCCATCAAAACCCATTCTTCTCCTTCCAGACGAATCACATCGCCCGATTGCCCTGTGGCTTTAAGCGTCAGCATCACACCACACAGCAGAATAAGCAGCATCATTTTCTTCATACGTATCTGATTGTTAGGTAAATCTAGTTTTTAAAGATACGGAAAAGAAACGGCATTTCAAAGTTGTGGAAAGGATTAGAAAAACGAAGCTCCGTTTTCCGAGAAATATTGGTTTTATTTTTACGTTTCCCAACCCCGAACCGTATGTTTTCAAAAGCAGAAACGTATAGTTCCGCACCGAAGAACATACGGTTCTCTTACGGGAAACATAGAAAACGCCTTGAAGAAACGATTATGTCCTCAAGGCGTTTTCCAATATGTAAAGTTAGCAAGCTATTCGGCGTCTTCCTATTCCGCAAAAGCCGGAACAGGCAAATGCATACCTGCCATTACCACTCCGTTTTCACGGGCATATTGCAGGTAGTATTTGCGGCTTTTTATGGCTCCGGTCTTATCCATGTCATACTGCGCACAGATTTCCGGATGATCTTTCTGCAAGGCAAACCCGTGAAACAAGTCACCAATTACCAGCAGTTTGCCCGCCTTATAAACGGTATGTCCCGGTGTATGTCCTATGGCCTCCATAGGGAGCACATTTCCGGGAAGCGTATCTCCAAAAGCAAAGAGATGCAGACGGTCTTTATAGGCATTCATCGTGGTCTCTACCTGTGCCCTTTTATCAGCCGGCATTTTCATCCAGGCATCATATTCCGCCTTTGAAGCATATACCTCAGCCTTCGGGAAGACAACCTTACCGTCCTTCATCATTCCGCCGATATGGTCGCCATGAAAATGGGTAATAAACAAGCAGTCAATATCTTCAGGCTTTACATTCAACGATTTCAAGCCCTCCATCATCCGGCTATCAGGAGCACCGACACCGGTATCAAAAAGCATCCGCTTGCCATCACATTCAATCAAAAACGTGCTGACGGAAGCTGGTATACCCTCTTGAAGAGAAAGGCTGTTCATCAGCGCATCTGTCGCATCCGGAAAGAGAGTACGCGGCATCAACCGTGAGCTGGCATTGTCACGAATCCATGTCACCTTCATACTGTCCAGCGTCAACGTGGCCAACAAACTATCTTTCTGTAATGTTACCCGAGTACATACGGTCTTTATCGTATCTGCATTCATTTCTTTCTCTGTTTTCTGTTTATTCTGCCCTCCGCAACCAAAAAACAAGAAGGCTGACAACACGACGGCACCCGCCATCACATAATTTTTCATACGTATTTGTTTTGTAGTTTCTTCTTATTGTCCCATCTCTACCTTCACTTCCTGAATGTTACGAAGCTCATCGCTGAAGTTGACACCAATCTTGTAGACCGTACGGCTGTCCTTGGCAAAGGGTGCGGCATAGCCTTTCTCCCGAATCTGAGCCAAAGCTTCGTCCGCGCTGCCGTTCAACTTGAATTCCATGATGTACACATAGTCCTGCGTCTGGAGCACCAGGTCAATCCGACCACGGTTGGTTCGGTATTCCACCTGCACGTAGAAGCCCATCAGCTTGAAGATGATGTAGAGGATATTCTGATAGTGCACTTCGCGGTCGCGTGCCAGTTCGTATGGAATGTCGGCAAACATGGTCTTCAACCGTTCGAAAAAATCATCCACTTTGCCCGCCATTACTTCCTCCACAAAGCACTGAATCTGGTAGGGTGACTTGCTTACGCTCACCGATGCGTAGTTGGGCAGCAGGAACTTGAAGAACCCTTGTTCCACTTCGCGGTTGGGGAAGCCTAACGTGTAGTTCTCGAACATCTTGTTGTAACCCTTGATGGTGAGGTAGCCGCTCTGGTAGATAACCGGGATCGGGTCGGTTGAGGCCGTATCAATGCTGTCCAGTACAGGCTGACTGGTGACGATGTGTTCCAGTTCTTCTATCGGATAGTGATGGAGCTTGAGCAGTTCGACGAGGTAGGTCGGTGTTCCAGTCTCAAACCAGTAGCTGCCGAACCGTCGGTTGGCAAAGGTATTCAGCAGGCTGAACGGATTGTACATACCGATGGCATTTTCCGTGAAATGATACCCGTCGTAGTTTGTTTTCAGTTCTGCACAAGCTTCTTCATAGCTCATGCCTGTAGCTGCGGCTAATTCGTGAATATCCTCTTCAAAATAGGTATAAATTTCTTTCTCACTGATACCACAGATTTCGGCATACTGGTCAATCATGGAAATGTCACGCAGGTTGTTCAAATCGCTGAACACGCTGACCTTGCCGAACTTGGTCACTCCCGTGAGCAGAGCAAAGCGGATGCACCCGTCCATGGATTTCAAAGCTCCGTAGAAGGCTTTCAGGGTACCGCGGTATTCGTTCTGCAAGGCTTCATTGCCGATGGCCTGTAGCATGGGCTTGTCATATTCGTCGATGAGAATCACCACGCGGCGGCCTGTCTGCTCGCAGGCACGGCGGATGATCCCCTGAAAACGCCGGGCCACACCGATTTCACTGGAAGATGCTCCATAAAGTACTTCCCAATTCTGTACGTTTTCCTCCAACACGTTGGTCAGTGATTCCGGCGTATCGTATTTCTGCGTATTCAAATCCAGGTGTAGTACCGGATATACCGTCCAGTCCTTCTCCAGTTTCTCCAGTGCCAGTCCCTTGAAAAGCTCTTTCTTTCCCTGTGCGTAGGCTTCAAGGGTTGACAACAGCAGGCTTTTTCCGAAGCGTCGCGGACGGCTCAGAAAATAGTATTTATTTGTATTAAACAATTCATATATCTGTGCAGTTTTGTCCACATACACATAACCATCATGTATCAGACCTTCAAAGTTCTGTACTCCTACCGGATATAGCTTGCTCATAACCACTGGATTTAGATTCTACTGCGAATGTAGTAATTTTCAGCGAACATTCAAACAGACAAAGAATAGGAATCTGAAAATTAGATGGATAATCACTCGTCCTTTACAGTCATAATTACTATCTTTGTATAGAGTCATATTGCGACTTCGATTCAATAACTATTCAGAAAACCGAGCAATGGAAGTACACAGAATAATAAACAACATTTTTAAGGTTCTTCTTAATCTACTGCTCTTCATGATGGCTGGGGTAGCAATCATGAATGTATTTATGAGCAACTGCACGACAGGAGAAATCTGCTATCAGCTACTAATAGCCATTCTATGTATCGCAACGATTTTCTGCAAGAAATACAGATATATCGGTTTGTCCATCATCTTGGTATTGATGTTTATTGCTTATCTTGTCACTAAATAATAACCGTAATGGGAACATTAGGATGCATCCACGACATGATGCGGAGGGACAAAGAAAACAGGGAACTCCGTCAACGCGACCGGGAACGTATGAAGGAAACGCGCCGGCGAATGACCGAATGCCGGCACACGGAGATACCTCCTACACTTTCCGTGGAAAAGCTGGAGAAGATAAAGAAACAGACACAAGAGAAAGAACAAGCGGATCAAAGCCGAGCCTTTAAAATCAAACTGATTCTAGGGTTAGTCATACTTGTCCTTCTGCTGTTATGCGGATTCTTGCTCTGAAGCTTCGTACACGTGTTTTTCAAATCTGCCTAACACAAAAGTTTTTTCAGGCTTTCAGCCGAAGCGTAAAGCAACTACCCTTACCTATCTCGCTTTCCACGGTCAACGTACCGCCATGTGCTTCTACAAAATCGCGTGAGATGGAAAGTCCAAGTCCGCTGCCCTGCACCTTAGTACCCGGCACACGGAAATAATGTTCAAAAATGCTGTTGTGATAGCGCGGGTCAATACCCTTTCCGAAATCGCGTACATACATCTCAATTTCCTTGTTTCCATTCACCTGTCGTGCGCCAATGATAACCCGGCTGTTTTCTGAAGAATAACGAATGGCATTGCTCAGCAAGTTGGTCAGCACCCATGCAATCTTTTCACTGTCTACAAAGAGTTTTCCAATCTTGTCTTCCGGATATTCCACCTCAATCTGAATACCAAACTTCTCTGCCTGCACCCGATTAGCCTTGATAGCATATTCTATCAGTTCAATTGGCTTGGTTATCTTCGGTTTCAGTTGCAGTTTACCGCTTTCCACCTGTGTCATGTTCAGTAATTCACCCGTAATGCTCAGCAAACGTTCGCTGTTTTCCCTGATACTGTTCGAAAGCTCCTCCTGCTCCGGATTCAGATGTCCCACACGTTTGTCTTCCAGCAATTGCAGACTCATCATGATGGCGGAAATCGGTGTTTTCAGTTCATGCGAGATAGTAGAGATAAACGTGGTTTTTGCCGTATCCAGTTCTTGAAACTCTGTGATGTTTTTCAACAGCACCACATTGCCCCTCTTCTCCATTGTCACCCCATCTTTTCCCGGCATCGTGATGTCCATGTACTTCACCTGAAAATAACTTTCCTTATTGTCGGCATAGATTTTCAGCGGCTCCTTCTTCACCTTTCCACCCTCTTCTATCAACCCTCTTACCAGACGGCGCAGCAAGTCGTTGCTCATGGCTATTTCCTGAGCCGACTTCCGGATGACGTTTTCCCGCTTCAGGTTCAGCACATTCAGTGCCTCATGATTGATAAAAAGGATATTCATTTCATTGTCCAGTCCGATAATCGGTTCATTAATGGAGTTGATGATAGTTTCCATGTAGCGTTTGGAAGCCATCAGGTCGGACAAGGTACTGTTATGATACTCGTTCAGTCGTCTGGCCATCCGGTTAAAGTTCTTCGAAACTTCCACCAGTTCTTCGCCTCCTTTCAAATTCAGAGTCACATCGTAATTATGGTTGGCTATTTCCAGAATGCCATCGGCCAGCTGTTTGATTGGCGAGTTAATAGATGCAGGCAACTTGATGAGCATACCGATACCTATCAAGATGCAAATGCCTCCGATTACCGTAATCCATATCAAGGCCCGGTTCAATCCCGGACCGGCAGCCGGGCTATCCGGTTCCGTAGCCGTCAGAATCTGCAGATTAGCCACAGAGAGTGCTACCAGCAGCACAATCATAGATACCAGCACGCCTATCGTAAGCGCGATTTTTGCTTTAATATTCATACCATTCATTTTCATTGAATTTTATGCAATTATAATCAAATCTATTTTCATCTCGGCCAAAGCCTGCAAAAACTTTTTGTATTTCCCTATCTGAAAGATGGTCTGAGGCATTTTAAAGGCAGGATGCCCCATACAGATGGTCGTAATCTGTTTTTCTCTGCAGGTTTCTATGATGGCTTCAGTTATACTCTCCGAAAATACTTGCAGCACGTCTCCCCCCAGTTCCGTCACCAGTTTGAAGTGATTCAGCAGGTAGCGTTGTGAAGCCAGACTGATACGCTCTGTACTCTCACGGGGAGTCTGCACATAAAGTACCGTAAAAGACGTGCTGTAGCGGGAAGCCAGACGGTAAGCCTTGCGGATAATGTGACGCGGAGTATGTTCATTGCTGCTGATACATGCCAGAATACGCTCCCGCCGGGCCGGCTGTGACACTACCGGAAGCACTTCGCTTTCCACTTTTTTCTCCACGCGGAAAGCCACTTCCTTCAAGGCCAGTTCACGAAGTTGCAGAATATTCTCGGTCTTGAAAAAGTGGTGCAGGGCCGTCTGAATTTTCTCCGGACGATATATCTTTCCCGATTTGAGCCGCGCAATCAGTTCCTCGGCCGTGAGGTCAATGTTGACCACCTCATCGGCTTCCTGCAGTACACTGTCGGGCACCCGTTCCTTGACTTCGATGCCGGCAATTTCCTTTACTTCATCGTTCAGGCTCTCAATATGCTGAATGTTAATGGCCGACACCACATTGATGCCCGCATCCAGCAGTTCCATCACATCTTGCCAGCGTTTTTTATTGCGGCATCCTTCCACATTCGTATGGGCCAGTTCATCTACCACAACCAGTTCCGGATGAAGCTGAAGAATCGTCTCCAGATCCATTTCCTCCAGTTCCTTTCCTTTGTAGAAAATCTTCTTGCGAGGAATTACCGGCAATCCTTCCAACTGCGCCTCTGTGCCGGCACGCCCGTGAGTTTCCACATATCCTATCTGTACGTCAATGCCATTGTCCATCATCTCGTGTGCTTCCTGCAACATCCGGTAGGTTTTTCCCACACCGGCTATCATGCCAATGTATACCTTGAATTTACCACGGCGAGAACGACGGATTAAATCCAGAAAATGTGGTACGTTATGCTCTCTTTCTTCCATTTTTCGTCAAACTTTTATACAATATAATTCCCAGCCTCATAACCTGTCTATCAATTATCTTCCCAGAATCCACGATAGAACAACAGCAGAATACCAAAAATCTCCAGACGACCGATAAACATCAGTACTGACAATATCCATTTGGCCGCATCGGGTAAGGCAGCCCATGAGAACACGGGACCAAAAGCACCCAACCCCGGACCTACGTTACCAATAGCCGACACAACCGTACTCATTGCTTCCGTCAGTCCCACTCCAAAGCACATCAGCAGCGTCCAGCCCACAAAAATACAAACCAGATACGTAGCAAAGAAAGTATATACCGTAGCCGATACCTGCGAGGATATTGCTTCTTTATTGACACGCACCGGCAATACGGCACGCGGATGAAGCATCTGCTTGAACTGGTTACGGATGTTCTGGGCAATGATGAGCAAACGCAGGTTCTTGACTCCTCCGCTTGTGGAACCCGTACAACCTCCCGACAGCATGGCAAACAGGAGCAGCATCCAGGTGAATTGAGGCCATAGGTTGTAGTCATCCGTTGCAAACCCGCAAGAGGTATGCGTAGTAGCTACCTGAAACAAGGCTTTGCGGAATGCCGTTTCCAGGTCATAATAATCTGTCACGAACAAAGCTATGGTAATGATTCCCGTCAGTATACCCACTGATTTGAGGAACCAGTGCAGCTCTCTATCCCTCAACAAATTTTGATACTTTCCCTTTAGCGCCATATAATACAACGAGAAATTTACGCCGGAAAGAATCATAAAAATAGAAATCACATATTCAATAAACGGAGAATGCCAGTAAGACACACTATCCTGTTTGGTAGAGAATCCGCCGGTAGCCGTGGTGGCAAAAGAGTGACATATTGCATCAAACAAGTTCATTCCTCCACACATCAGCAGAATCGTTTCCACCAGCGTCAGACCTATATAAATCAGCCACAGATAACGGGCCATAATCTTCGCTTTGGGATGAATCTTGTCATGCGTCACTCCGGTAGCCTCCGAAAGGAAGAGCTGTTGGCTGCTACCACTGAAAAGTGGAAGCAACGCGATGGTAAACAACACAATACCCAGTCCTCCAATCCACTGCGTCAGGCTGCGCCAGAACAGCAACCCATAGGGTAATGACTCGATGTCATCCAAGATGGTCGCTCCTGTAGTAGTGAAACCAGACATGGTCTCAAAAAAAGCATCTGCCACAGAAGGAATGTATCCGCTAAAGTAAAAAGGCAACATCCCCAATGCCGTAAACAACAGCCACGACACACTGACAATGCAGTACCCGTCACGGCGACTAATCAGGTTGTCGGTTCGTTTGCCCACCAGCACCATACTTCCTCCAAGAGCAATATTGATACCCATGGTTTGTACAAAATAAATATAATCAGGTTCTTCATACAAAAGTGAAACCCCGGCACACAAAGCAAACAGTCCAGCTTCGACCAATACCAGCACTCCCAAAATATAAATAATAAGCCGGGTATTTATCAGTCCCTGTTTCCGGCCTTTGCTACGAGGTACATCGTATTCAAAAATATTATCCATAATCTTTTTTTGTTTTTTCCCTTGAGCAAACAAATGTCATGCCGTGAAATCAGCCATAATCATAACCCTCTAAAAATCAAGAAAATAAATTCGCACAAAGAGAAAATGCTCTCCAAGCAACCTTCTCATTTTGAGAAAAGCCCATCTCATTTCGATAGAGCTCATATCAAAGTCCCCCGAATAAAAATCCCCGACACTCCATGTCCGGAATGTCAAGGATACGAACGGACTCATCCGTTTATTTCACCGTGGGGTTTGCTTCCTCCAAAGCCACATTCAGTTTCAATACATTGACTTTTTCTGTTCCAAACAAGCCGAGGAATGGTTTCTCAACCATCTTGTCGACAAGCGCCTTCACGGTCTCCTCATTCATGCCACGTGCTTCGGCCACGCGCTTCACCTGCACGTATGCACAAGCTGGTGTAATGTGCGGATCTAAGCCGGAACCGCTGGCAGTTACCATCTCGGCCGGCACATCCTTACGATCCAGATAAGGATGATGTACCAAGAAAGAATCTACCCGTGCCTCCACTTCTGCCAGATATGCTTCGTTGGTAGGTCCTTTATTGGAGCCAGCTGACGAATCTGCCTTATAATCGGCAGCCGAAGGGCGCCCCCAGAAATAAATATCCTTGGTAAAGGCCTGGCCCACATTGGCCGCGCCTACTACTTTCCCGTTCAGGGTAATCGTTTCTGCGTTTCCTTTTCCCGGGCCGAAGAACTGCCCGAAAACCCATAGTATCAGCACATAACATACAGAGAAAAGAATACAGAATGCAATGGTAATGCGAATTGATTTTATAAAGTTTTTCATAACTGTCCGTTTTATTAGAAAAATAATCCTACAAATAAGTCAATTAGTTTAATTCCGATGAAAGGCGCGATAAGCCCCCCCACTCCATAAATCAGCAGGTTGCGGCGCAGCAAGGCACTCGCGCCAATCGGTTTATAAGCCACTCCCTTCAGAGCCAGCGGAATCAGAATCGGAATGATGAGGGCGTTGAATATAATGGCAGAAAGGATGGCACTTTCAGGACTGTGCAGCCCCATGATATTCAGTGGAGCCAGCTGTGGAACGGTCACCATGAACAAAGCCGGGATGATGGCAAAATATTTGGCCACGTCGTTGGCGATAGAGAAGGTAGTAAGTGTGCCACGAGTCATCAGCAACTGCTTGCCGATTTCCACAATTTCAATCAGCTTGGTAGGGTCATTGTCCAAATCGACCATGTTGCCGGCTTCTTTGGCAGCCTGCGTGCCGCTGTTCATGGCCACACCCACATTGGCCTGTGCCAGTGCCGGCGCATCGTTCGTGCCGTCGCCCATCATAGCTACCAGCTTACCGGCAGCCTGCTCCTTCTTGATGTAGTTCATCTTGTCTTCCGGTTTGGCCTCAGCAATGAAATCGTCCACTCCGGCTTTTTCGGCAATGTACTTTGCAGTCAGCGGGTTATCACCGGTCACCATTACCGTTTTCACCCCCATCTTGCGCAGGCGTTCGAAGCGTTCTTCAATGCCCGGCTTGATGATGTCCTGCAATTCTATGACACCGGCAATCTGCCCGTTGATACTGACCACCAAAGGGGTTCCGCCATTGCCAGAAATCTTCCGGATGATATCTTCCGTCTCTTCCGGAAATTCATTACCGGCCTCCAGTGCTATGCGACGAATGGCATCGAAGGCACCTTTGCGGATTTCGGTTCCATCTTTCAGGTCGATACCGGAACATTTGGTTTCGGCGGTAAACTGAATCATGCGGGCTCCTTCGGTAGGCAACGTACGCATACGTACTCCCAGTTCACGTCCCAGTTCGATAATGGATTTTCCTTCAGGGGTATCATCGGAAACAGAAGAAAGCAGACAAGCTTCTACGAACGCATGCTTATCCAGACCTGCCACCGGATAGAAGGCAGTAGCCTTACGATTGCCGATGGTGATGGTACCGGTTTTATCGAGCAGCAATGTATCTACGTCGCCGGCCGTTTCTACCGCTTTACCCGACTTGGTGATTACATTGGCACGCAGAGCACGATCCATCCCGGCAATACCGATGGCCGACAGCAACCCTCCGATGGTAGTTGGAATCAGACACACAAATAAAGAAAGGAAAGCAGCAATCGTAATCACGGTGTGAGAATAGTCGGCCATCGGCTTCAGTGTAATGCACACAATCAGGAATACCAGCGTAAATACAGCCAGCAATATGGTCAGGGCTATTTCATTCGGTGTTTTCTGACGGCTTGCTCCTTCTACCAGCGCAATCATCTTGTCCAGAAAACTTTCGCCCGGCTGTGTAGTCACGGTCACTTTGATACGGTCTGACAACACTTTGGTACCTCCGGTAACGGAGCTCTTGTCGCCTCCGGCTTCGCGGATAACCGGAGCAGACTCACCGGTAATGGCACTCTCATCAATGGAAGCCAGTCCCTCGATAATCTCACCGTCTGCCGGAATCACATCGCCCGCCTCACATTCAAAAACATCTCCTTTCTTCAACTGCGAACTGCTCACGGTCTTTACCTTACCGTCGACAATCAGTTTGGCCGGAGTTTCCTCACGGGTTTTTCGCAGACTGTCGGCCTGCGCCTTACCACGAGCTTCGGCTATGGCTTCAGCAAAATTGGCAAACAGCAAAGTGAGAAACAGAATGACAAACACCCAGAGATTGTATACAAATGAACCTTGTGAGGTATGAGTGGCCGAATAGAGTGTAACAACCAGCATGATTAAGGTAGCAACTTCTACCGTAAACATGATGGGATTCTTCACCATGATTCTGGGATTCAGCTTGACGAACGACTGCTTCAAGCTTTCCATGACTTGTTCCCTCTGAAACAGGGAAGTATGATTCTTATTTTTCATATCTTTTTTCTTTCGTTGTTATCGTATCTTCTTCAATGATACGTTTCAGTATTTTTCTCTTATAAACTAAAGTGTTCTGCAATTGTACTCAAGGCATGTGCCGGAAAGAATGACAAGGCGGCTACTATGAAAATCACTGCAAATGTCATGACACCGAAAGTCACGGTATCTGTTTTCAGTGTGCCGGCACTTTCCGGAATGTATGTCTTCTGCGCCAGCAAACCGGCGATGGCTACCTGACCCACAATCGGAATGAAGCGGCTCAGGATAAGCACGATGCCACAAGAGATGTTCCAGAACCAGGTATTGTCGCCCAGACCTTCAAAGCCAGAACCGTTATTAGCTGCCACTGAAGTAAATTCATACAGCATTTCGCTCAGGCCATGGAATCCGGGATTGTTCAGCCATCCCCCTTCGCTTTCCACCCATTCAGGTGCATGTACATACAGGTAAGCAGCCAGTGCCGTACCCACCAGAATCACAAACGGATGAAGAAGGGCCACCATGGAAGCCACTTTCATTTCACGGGCTTCTACCTTATGGCAGAGAAATTCAGGCGTACGCCCTACCATCAGGCCGCTGATGAACACTGCGATGATGATAAAGGTGAAATAGTTCATCCAACCTACGCCTACCCCGCCAAACCACGTGTTAATCTGCATATTCAGCATTTCAATCATACCGGAAACCGGCATGGTAGAATCATGCATGCCATTTACCGATCCGTTGGAAGTCACCGTGGTAGCCACACTCCACAAACCGGTGGCTCCGGCTCCCAGACGTACTTCCTTGCCCTCCATGGCTCCGTTATCCTGTGCAATACCCATGGCATCCATGCGCGGATTTCCTTTCATCTCTGCAGGCACGTTAACACATACCCCGATGAGGAATGCGGCCAGCATGACACAATAAATACTGTATCCCAGTCTCCTGCGCTTCACATAGAAGCCAAAGGCAAATACCATGGCCATCGGCAGAATCAGGATAGAGCAACATTCCACCATATTAGAAAGATATGTAGGGTTTTCCAGCGGATGCGAAGAGTTCACCCCATAATATCCGCCTCCGTTCGTACCCAGCTGCTTAATAGGAATGATAGCGGCAGCAGGCCCCTGCGACACATGCTGTGTAACCCCTTCGAGCGTCGTTATCTCCATCTTTCCGTCGAATCCCATCGGAGTGCCTTGCGTTATCAGTATAAAGCCCACTACCAGTGAAAGCGGCAGCAAGATACGTGTACAGCTCAGCACAAGGTAATTCCAGAAGTTTCCGATAGTTTTGGTCGTCTTTTCACCCAGCGCTTTCATAATGCCTGCCATGGCCGCCATACCGGTGGCAGCTGTAATAAACTGAAAAAGCATAATGACAAACAACTGCGTGAAATAAGTCAGGTTGCTTTCTCCGCTATAATGCTGCTCGTTACAGTTCACCATGAAAGAGATGCAGGTGTTGAAAGCCTGATGCACCGTCTGTCCGCCATTTCCATCTGGATTAAGCGGAAGACTGCCCTGAATCACCAGCAGTATCATACCCCAGATAAACCAGAACAGGTTCACCACCAGCAAAGCTTTCAAGAACTGCTTCCAGTTCATTTCTTCTTGCGGATGGATACCTGAGAATCGGAAAATCAGGTTTTCTACCGGCTGCATGAAATCCGACCAGACTTTTTCACCCTTATACACTCTCGCCATATATTTTCCAAGCGGATAGCTTAGCACTATCATCAGAACAATTTGCGCTACAACACCTAAAATTTCTGTATTCATAATACCCAGAATTAATCAATATCTACTTTATCAGAATTTCTCCGGCTTCACAAGCACATACATCAAATAGCCGAACATGATGACACTCACAATAAATAATGCGGTATACATAAAAGTTTCTCCTTTCAAATTCGTTCAAACCAGTCAATACATTTATAAAACAACCAGAAGCAGGCGAGGCCGCCTAACAAACAGATTAAAAATCCCACTGTAAATAGTTCCATAGTTTTTTCTTTTTTTCGATAAACAATCAGTTAAATTCACGGCATACGTAGGGCAAATGGTATGCCACAATTTAAAGGAGATTCATAATCAACTGATAATCTAATTGTTATAAAAATAGTAAAAGAAAAAGGCACAAAAAAAGCCTTCTCAAATTGAGAAGGCTCACTATTATTTTGAAATATCAAAATGATAAAAACATTCCTATACGGAAATATGATAAGCTTCTATTTTACGGTAAAGCGTGGCCAGGCCGATTTTCAGCAGACGCGCCGCTTCTGTTTTGTTTCCCCTGGTATATTGCAGCACTTTCGTGATATGTTTCTGTTCAATCACTGCCAATTCAAACTCTTCCTTACCCTGCTCTTCGTCCATTCCGGCACATTGCAAGTCAATCGGCAAGTCCTGCACGGTCACTTCTTCATCGCAGACAATGGCACTGCGCTCCATCACGTTCTTCAGTTCGCGGATATTCCCCCGCCACTCAGCTCCTTTCAGTATGTCCACCACCTCGGAAGTCATCCCCTTGATTTCTTTCTTCAACTTTGTAGAGAAGCGTTTCAGGAAAGTCTCTGCCAGCATTTCAATATCTTCTTTCCGCTCACGCAACGGAGGCAGATGAATCTGGAACACCGACAAGCGGAAATAAAGGTCCTCACGAAAATGCCCGTTCTCAATTTCCTTTTTCAAATCGCGGTTAGTGGCCGAGATGATACGTACATCCACCTTCGTTGGCTTGGTATCTCCCACCTTAATATATTCTCCGGTTTCGAGCACACGCAGCAAACGCGCTTGCAGGTCGAAGGCCATTTCACCGATTTCATCCAGAAAAACCGTACCGTGATTTGCCACTTCAAACAGGCCGGGCTTGTCTTTCATGGCTCCGGTAAAGGCTCCGGCCTTGTAACCAAAGAGCTCACTCTCCAGCAAGTCTTTGCTGAAAGCCGAACAGTTGATGGCCATAATAGGATACTGACTGCGAGGGCTCGCGTAATGGATAGCGTGGGAGAACACTTCCTTTCCGGTACCGGTTTCACCCGTGAGCAGCACCGGCACATCCGTATCGGCCACTTTCCGGGCCAGCGCAACCGCCTGCTTCAGTCCGTTGGAACTTCCGATAATCGAATCAAACGAATAGGATACGGGAGGAGCGACCTTTCCTTTCTTTTTTTCTACCTCATCCACCGCACGACTGATTGTCGGAATAATCTTGCGGTTGTCATCTCCCTTAGTTATGTAATCAAATGCCCCGTTCTTAATGGCCTGCACCCCATCCGGAATATTGCCGTGAGCGGTAAGCAGAATCACCTCCGCTTCCGGACGATGTTTTTTTATCTCCCGAATGAAATCGACTCCGTTTCCATCGGGGAGAAACACGTCACAAAGCACCACATCAAACGGTTGTGCTTTCAGCAGTTTCAATGCACTCTGGCAGTCACTCGCTTTCCACACCTTGTAGCCTTCCAGCTCAATCATGCGCGCCAGCAGGTTGCGGATGGGATCTTCATCATCAATCACTAAAATCTGGATCATATCAGTACAAATAAATCAGGAGGAGCCGAAAAATAAGCCCTCACCTATTAAATTATTGCAAAAATACGAAAATATCGACATCCGGTCCAAACATTCACGTTTTAGAGTGATAGATGTCCGAACTTTTGCAGAAGTAAGCCGTAATTTGTTGAATGATAAAAAATGAGACATACATTTTTTAAATAGCCCATAAATCATTAATTATCAAATACATAAAAAGCATTTATAATCTCTTTTCAAGATACCTTGACGTTTTAAGCAGAACACCGAAGCGTTTTGCATGAAACACCAAGGCATTTCAGATAAAACGCTCCGGCATTTCACTTAAAATGTCAAAGCGCTTCAGTCCCCTCAAAAATAAATATTCACAGGCATTAGGAATATTACAAAGACGTTACTAACTTTGCGCCACAATTTGTGTAACCGCATGAAGTTAATATTGATAACAACCCCTACTTATTTTGTAGAGGAAGACAAGATCATTACTACTCTGTTCGACGAGGGACTGGACATACTCCATCTGCGTAAACCCGACACGGCTCCGGTTTATGCGGAGCGTCTGCTAACCCTCATTCCCGAGAAATACCACAAGCGTATTGTCGTACACGACCATTTTTATTTAAAAGAAGAATACAAACTTAAGGGCATTCACCTGAGCCATCGCAATCCGCTGATTCCGGATAATTATACCGGACACGTAAGTGCATCCTGCCATACCTTCGACGAGGTGATGGCCGACAAGAAAATGTGCGACTACGTATTCCTCAGCCCGATATTCGACAGCATTTCCAAAGAAGGCTATGCATCGGCCTTCACATCGGAATCCATCCGTGAAGCTGCCGAGAAAGGCATAATCGACAAACGGGTCATTGCCCTGGGAGGTGTAGACGAAAACAACCTGCTTCAGGTGAAGGATTTCGGCTTCGGGGGAGCCGCTATCTTAGGAGGACTGTGGAACAAGTTTGACCCCGCTTCAGACTACAATTATCAAGAACTTATCGCTCATTTCAGAAAATTGAAGCGACTGGCCGACTGAGTCATTCGCTAAAATTCTGCCGGAAACGTTTGTCCGGCTTAAAGAAATGGCGTACTTTTGCAGAAAATAAGGCAATATTATCTATTTTTACAATGAGCGCAACATCACCTTTTAAGGTATTCTCTGGTACAAACTCGAGATACCTTGCAGAAAAAATCTGTAACAGCCTGGGCTGTGAACTTGGTAACATGAACATTACTCATTTCGCAGACGGCGAATTTGCAGTTTCCTATGAAGAATCAATCCGTGGACAGCATGTATTCCTGGTACAGTCCACTTTCCCTAACTCAGACAACCTGATGGAACTCCTCCTGATGATTGACGCTGCCAAGCGTGCATCAGCCAAGAGTATCATTGCCGTAGTTCCTTACTTCGGATGGGCTCGTCAGGACCGCAAGGACAAACCGCGTGTGTCTATCGGTGCGAAACTGGTAGCCGACTTGCTGAGCGTAGCAGGTATCGACCGTCTGATTACCATGGACCTTCACGCTGACCAGATTCAGGGATTCTTTGATATTCCGGTTGACCACTTGTATGCGTCTACCATCTTCGCTCCTTACATCCAGTCACTGAACCTGGAAGACCTGGTTATCGCTACTCCTGACGTGGGTGGTTCAAAACGTGCCAGCACATACGCTAAATACCTGGATGTGCCTTTGGTATTGTGCCACAAGACACGCGAAAAAGCAAACGTAGTAGCTTCCATGCAGATTATCGGTGACGTAAAAGACAAGAACGTAATTCTGATTGACGACATGGTGGATACAGCTGGTACCATCACCAAGGCTGCCGACATCATGAAAGAAGCAGGTGCACGCTCTGTACGCGCTATCGCTTCTCACTGTGTAATGTCTGGCCTGGCTTCTGAACGTGTACAGAACTCTCAGCTGGAAGAAATTGTATTCACTGACAGTATTCCTTACTCACAGCGCTGCGCTAAGGTAAAACAGTTGTCTATCGCCGACATGTTTGCTGAAACTATCCGCCGCGTGATGTCGAACGAATCTATCAGTTCACAGTACGTAATCTAAAAAACAGTACCGGGCATTTTCCGTAAAGGAAGGGTCCCGTCACCATAAAGGATTTGCAGTCCGGTTTCTCATCGGCTTGCAAATCCTTTTCCTTTGTCCTATTCATTCATCACTTGATTCCCGTTTACCCATGAAAATTCTCTGGCTCGACCTGAACAGCTCGTACGCTCACGCCTCACTGGCCCTTCCGGCCTTGCACGCACAAGTCATGCACGACCCGTCCCTGGAATGGGGAGTGGTGTCGGCTACTATCAACGAAAATCCGGGCATGACAGCCGGAGAAGTCGTACGTCAGGCACCGGATATTCTGGCAGCTACCTGCTGGCTGTTCAACCACGAAGTGCTCATGCACGTCATCAGTCGGGTGAAAGCCATGCTGCCCCGTTGCGTGGTGGCACTGGGCGGTCCGGAGTTTCTGGGACACAACGAAGACTTCCTGCGCACCAACCGCTTTGTAGACTGCGTATTCCGGGGAGAAGGTGAAGAGACTTTTCCGCAATGGCTCGCCTGCTGGCAGCAACCGAAGGAATGGACCCGTATCACGGGACTCTGCTTTCTGGATGCGGAAGGACAATACCATGACAACGGCCTTTCACGTGTAATGGCTTTCGACAAGCTGGTGAATCCCGAACAAAGTCCGTTCTTCAACTGGAGCAAGCCGTTCGTGCAACTGGAAACTACCCGCGGCTGTTTCAACACCTGCGCATTCTGTGTGAGCGGAGGAGAAAAGCCAGTCCGTACGCTTTCCGTCGAGGCTATCCGCGAACGTGTCCGATTGATTCACGAGAAAGGCATCCGTAACATCCGGGTACTCGACCGTACATTCAACTACCAGAGCCACCGGGCCAAAGCCCTGTTCGACCTCTTCCGTGAGTTCCCCGACATGCGTTTCCACCTGGAAATCCATCCGGCTTTGCTTTCAGAAGAACTGAAAAAGGAACTGGCTTCCATGCCTAAGGGACTGCTTCACCTGGAAGCAGGTATCCAAAGCCTGCACGAAGAAGTGCTTACCGTCAGCCGGAGAGCCGGCAAACTGGCCGATGCACTGGAGGGTCTGCGTTACCTCTGCGCACTGGACAACATGGAAACGCACGCCGATTTGATTGCAGGACTGCCGCTGTATCACCTTTCACAGATTTTCGACGACGTACGCACGCTGGCCGAATACCGTGCGGGAGAAATCCAGCTGGAATCTCTGAAACTGCTGCCGGGTACGGAGATGCGGCGCCGGGCCGAAGAGCTTGGCATCTGCTATTCTCCCCTTCCCCCTTACGAAGTGCTCCAGACCCGTGAAATCACCCCCGACGAATTACAGACAGCCCGCCAGCTATCGCGTCTGCTCGACGGATTCTACAACGCACCGGCCTGGCAGGAAATCACCCGCCGTCTGATTGTGGAAGAGCCCGGCTTTCTGACACGTTTCCTGGATCACCTGATTCAAATCGGGATCATCGACCAGCCCATGGGACTGGAGCGACGGGGTATCCTGCTCTACCATTTCTGCAAGGAGCACTACCCTCATTTCCTGACCGCCATGAGCCGGGCATGGATTGAAGCCGGCATGTCACTCAAGAAGGAGCCGGCCGAACGGGTACGCACAAAGCACGTCACTCCGCCCGAAGCGTGGACGGTGTGCACGGGTACGTACCGCGACAACCTCCGCCTGTGCAAGCTTCCTGCTTCCGAAGAAGGCCGCTGCTACTGGTACGGCTTCGAAACCGAAAGCCAGCAACTCCGCCCCGTATTTGCTGCTGTAAGTCAGGAATAAGCCTCCCGTTCCATCAAACAAGCACCATCATCTTTCATCCAGCCAGTACTGCCAAGGGAGTACTGCAGTACTTTCAGGGAAGTACTCAAGTACTGCCTAAGAAGTACTGAAGTACTGACAGGGAAGTACTGGAACCTGCTCTTTCCTCCCTGAAAAGCACTCCGCAAGAGGGGGAAAATCGCTTCGGAACATTAGGAAAATTGGCGGGCAAATTATAACTTTGCCTGAATTTTCAACTAGACTATGTATATATTCCGATCGATTCACGAAATTATCAATACCATTGCGGCGGCCAGGGGACTGCTCACGGAAATGTTCGAGAAACGAAAGATGCTGAGTTTCCGCTATTCCGACGCACTGGCACTGCTCAAGGACGATGAAAACCGGTTGAAACTGCTCATAGAGAAAGAAGTCATCCGCCAGAACGGCAACTTCGTGGAACTGGATGCCCGCTTCCTCGACTTTTTCGAACTGCTCCTCGAAGCGAACGAGGAAATCAACACGGCCATCATCGACGAGAACATTGCCTTCCTGCACGAACTGATGGACTACTACGAGAAGGAGCAGATTGCCTCGCGCAAGGAGAGCTATGTGCGCAACATCAAGATTACCTTCCAGAAGATTGCGCGTACCACCATCCGCAACATCATGAACCTGCAGAGCAGCATCGACAATGCGTTCAAGCACGAACCGACTTACCAGATAAAGATTGCCAAGCTGGAGAACCTGGACAAGAAGCGGATTCACATCCAGCAGCTGATTGATACCACCGAAAACCTCATCCTGCACGAGGAACGGCGGTTTTTCCAGCAGGCTACCGACGAGGAACTGAACCGCATCCTGCTGGAACTGCGTAGCGAACTCCAGCTCTCGGCCCACAGCCTCATCCGTGCCCAGCAGGACATCATCAACTACCTGAACCAGATTAAGAGCCAGGTGATTCTGGTAGAGAAAATCCGGAAGGTGAAGTACCTGCAAGACCAGTTTGAGCTGCGTTCGCGAAGCAACCTCTCGGAAGTGCTTGAAAGAGAACATTCCGTACTGGTGGAAGGCAACGTGCCGTCTTCGTTCAAGCTGTCACTGCCCTACCTGAGTACCGACGAGGCACGTCCTGTCATCCTGAAAGTGCTGCGCAACCTACAGTACCGCGAGATTATCCGCAGCAACGAGGCGGGCGCCTTCAGCGAGGAGGACATGGAATCGCAGGCCATGTACCAGGAGGTCATCGACCTGGAAGAAACCCTGAGCGACTACATACAGGCGCAGGCACAGGCCCGCTGGAACGATGCGTCGGCTCCGGAAGAAGACCTCTTCCACTACCTGATGCACTACACCTTCGCCCGCGAAGTGGACGAGCAGGAACGCACCACCTTGTTCTGCCAGATGGTGTCGCTCTACGAAAACCGTCTCCGTATCAGCGAGGAATTCGGCCTGTATCACCAGTACGAATATGCCAAGGTGTATCCGGCTAACTCGTAACCCACTCATCCCTATACATTTGACTTATGGAACTGAACATACATATACCTGACAATACTGCGGCCTTGTTCGACTGCCTCCAGAAGGGACAGTTCATCAGTTCGAACAGCTGCAACGAAGCCGTGCGCGACATGTACGACCAGATAGACGACCACTTCGAAGCGCTCTCGGTCTACTTCGCCCAAATCGGCTACACCCTGGAACGGGGCAACGAATACTTTTACTTTTCGCGCGTGGAACCGCGTACCACACTGGAACAGAAAATCATGCGTGCCTACTACTGGATTGACGTGCTCGACCTGTTCAAGACCTACGACGAGACTTTCGGCGCAGGATTCCGCTTCCAGCCCGAACAGATTCTGGTGGAGGCCAACATCAACGTGATGCTGCAAAACAAGCTCGACGGGCTGCGCAAGCATTTCTCCGACAAGGACGTGCGCAAGGACGTGCTCGACAACCTGATTCGCCAGCTCACCAAGGAATCTTTCCTGGAACTGGAGAACGAGAAGACCAACACCTACAAGGTGATGAGTTCCTGGCACTACCTGGAACGCCTGATTGAAAGTATCCAAATTTACGACGACACTGAAACGGAAGACAATGAGAAACCTGAATAGAATCATCTTTATCAACAGCGCCAACATTCCCTATGCCGACGACATTTACCTGGACGGGAATGTGCACTTCATCGGCACGCAGGGAGTGGGAAAAAGTACCGTATTGCGCGCCATCCTGTTTTTCTACAACGCCGACACCCAGAAGCTGGGTATCCCCGTAGAGAAGCAGAGCTACACGGAATATTACTTCCCCTACTCCAACTCCTACATCATCTACGAGGTAACCACCGAACAGGGAGCGTTCTGCATCCTGAGCTTCAAGTCGATGGGCCGCGTGTGCTACCGTTTCATCGACTCGCCCTACCGCATGGAATTCTTTGTCGACGAGAACCGCACGGCCTACAGCGGAAACGACCGTATCCGTGCCGCCCTCGACCAGTACGGAGTGGACTACTCACGCATCATCTATACCTACGACGAATACCGTAACATTCTCTACGGCAACGGGGCAGGTCCCGAAATGAGCCGCTACTCGCTCATGGAGAGCAAGCAGTACCAGAATATTCCGCGTACCATACAGAATGTGCTCCTCAACTCAAAACTCGATGCGGAGTTCATCAAGAAGACCATCATCTCGTCCATCAACGAAGACGAGACCGCCATCGACCTGAACACCTACAAGGAGCACCTGAAGAACTTCGAAACCCGCCTACGCGACATCGAAGAGTTCCAGAAACGCGAAACACAGAAACAGGCCAAGGAAATCACCTCCCTCTCGGCACAGGTATCACGCCAGCAGACCGCTCTCGTGCAGGGTTGCCGCGAACTGGCCGCCACCTACCGCCTTACCGAAAGCCAGTTGCCCAAGGCCGAGGAACAGAAGCACCAGGCTGAGAAGGCACGTACCGCCCTCCTCGCCCGCCGTCAGGAGTTGCAGGAACAGTCGCGCCAGCGATGCGACAAGATGCAGGAGGCACTGGCCATCCTGAACAATGAGTTGCAAAAGGCACAGCAGAAGGAAAAGGAATATGCCCGCCGCCAGATAGAAGAAATCATGGAGCGTTCGGCCCGCAAGGAGGAGTGGAAGAACAAGCAGCAGGGATTGCAGGAAGAGCAGCGCATCCTTACCTCGCACTACACGGAAATCTCTACCAAGTACAAGTCGCTCATCCAGAGCCTCGACGAACAGTGGAACCGCATCCATGAGGCCAAAATCAAGCAGCTAGAGGGACTGAACAACACGTTCAATGCCCGCATCGAAGAAGCCCGCCGTCAGCACGAAGCGGCTACCGAAGCGCTTTACCAGGAATACGAACAGCTCTCGCAGCAACTGCATCCGGAACGCAGCAGCAAGCAGAACGAACTGACCGCCCTCGACTACCAGATGCAGCTGTGCCGCAAGGAGACTTTCTTCGAAGCCGAGCAGGAGGAGCTGAAACACCGCATCCAGTCGTACACCGGTCTGCACATGAGCAAGAAGAACCGCATCAACAACGCCCAGCTCATCATCAAGGAACTCACGCTGAAGTGGGAAGAAGAGTTGCAGAAGGGACTGAAGGAGAAAGACGAGGCACTGATGCAGTTGCAAGCCGAGCACTTGCAACTCCGCCCGCGTATGGACGAACTGGAGACCTTCCTGAAAAACAGCAAGAGCACCCTGCAAGGCTGGCTCAAAGAGCACAAGAAAGGATGGGAAGAAAACATCGGTAAGCTGTGCGACGAGTCCATCCTCTGGCAGACCAACCTCTCGCCGAAGATTGTAGACGAGGGTACGTCGTTCTACGGCATCTCCATCTCCCTGCAAGACATCGAGCGCCACATCCGCTCCATCGACGACTATCAGGCGGAACATGACAAGGGCATCAAGCGACTGGCGGAAATTCAGGCTGAAACCCTCCGTCTGCAACAGGAGAAAGAGGCCCTGGAAGAGCAGTTGAAAGCCAAATACCAGCCGCGCATCAAGGAACAGAAAGACGTGATAGCCGTGCAGGAATACGAGCTGGAGAAACTGGAACAGCAGTACCAGAAGGATATGCTCGACCTGGACGACTGGAAGAAGAAGGCGGAAGCCGAACGTACTGCCAAACTCCGGAAACTGGAAGAGGAAAAGCAACGCATCGCCGCAGAACTGAAGGAAATTGACGGCAAACTGAACAACCTGAACCGCAAAAAGAGCGAGAAGCTGAACCAGCTGAAGCAGGAATGGAACCGAGTGCAGCAGGACATCGCGCACGAGAAGGATACACAGGCCGGCAGCATCCGCCTGGAGGATAAGGAAGAACAGCAGCGCATCGCCACGGAGAAAGCCGAATACGAGCGCCAGATGAAGCAGGAACTGCACTCGCAGGGGGCCGACACCGAACGTCTGCAACAGATTAGCAGTCAGTTGCGCGATATCGACCGGGAACTGCAGTTCATCAAGGAGCACGCCACCCTGCTCATCGAGTACCAGAAGGACAAGCGCGACCTCATCGACCACATTCCGGAATGGAAGCGTGAACAGGAGGAACAGAAACGCCAGCTCAGCCAGGAAAAGGACAACCTGCGACGGGAAACCTCGGGTTTGCAGGAGCAGATTGATGCCCTGAACAAGGAACTGCAGCAGGCAGAGAAGGAAGTGACACAGCTTCAGGCCAACCTGGAGGCGTACAGCAAGATTTCGGCCTACGACTGGTACAAGCCGCATCGGGATATTTTCAATCCCGAGAACCCCGTCACGCTGGAAATCCACACGCCGCGCACCTGCCTGGAACTGATTGACGAACTGGGCCGCACGGACAGCCAGTACATGACGCTGCAAAACCGTCTGCGCAAGGAGGTGAATCTCTTTACCGGCCACTTCGACGAGGAGAATACCTTCAAGTTCAAGACCAAGTTTACCGAGGACTGGGAGTACATCCGCTTTGCCGAGGAACTGCACGACTTTGTGGAAGAGAACAAAATCAGCGAATTCGTCCGCCGCATCAACAACGAGCACTCCGACATCTTCAAGCGCATCAGCATGGATACCTCAATGCTCACGGCTTCGGAAGACGATATTCAGGACCTCATCGGTCAGGTGAACAAGGGATTCCAGACGTGCAACTTCGTGGGCGTTATCCAGTGCATCGAAATGAAGGTGGAAGAAAGCAGCAACCGTGTGGTAAACTGTCTGCGTGCCATCCAGAAGTACTACAACGAGCATGCCTATGACCTCACACCGGGCACCAACCTCTTCTCGTCGGAAAACGAGCAGCTGGTAAAGCAGGAGGCCATCGCCCTGCTCCGCGACTTCATCAAGGAGATTCACGCCTACCGCTACGACAGCATCCGCCTGTACGACTCATTCGAGCTGCGTTTCCGCATCATCGAGAACAACAACGACACGGGCTTCGTAGAGAAGCTGTCGAACGTGGGTTCGGAAGGTACGGACATCCTGGTGAAAGCCATGATCAACATCATGTTGCTGAACGTGTTCAAGGAAGGGGCTTCGCGCAAGTTCAAGGACTTCAAGCTGCACTGTATGATGGACGAAATCGGTAAGCTCCATCCGAACAACGTGAACGGTATCCTGAAGTTTGCCAACGACCGGAACATCATCCTCATCAACGGATCGCCTACCGAACTGAACCGCGATGCCTACAAGCATGTGTACCTGCTTACCAAAGGAGCGCAGAGCAAGACACGCATCGCCCGACTTATTTCGGACCAGAAATTATAGGCTTTTCAACCTTTAAAACAGGGTTGAAAAAACGCCTTTGTGTTTTAACTTAAACGCCTTTACGTTTTAGGTAAAACGCAAGGGCGTTTTACTTTAAATGCACTTGCGTTTGAAAGCAAACGCTTAGGCGTTTTAGAAGTGCTTACCATGATTCCAAATAATAGAATTTTATTTTACAAATCAGAATTTTATTCTTATCTTTGCCACATGACAATCGAGTGAATCTAATGAGAATATTTACAGAACAAGCTATAAAAGAATATGCAGAAGCGCATCCTGATGCAAAAGTAGCTTTGCAAGAATGGACTACCATAGTTAAAAGAAGCGAATGGACTTGCTTTGCAGACGTAAAAAAGACCTTTAATAGCGTAGATAATATAGGTAATCAACATTATGTATTCAATATCAAAGGCAATAGCTACAGACTGATTGTAGTGATAAAATTCACTATAAAGTTCGTTTATATTCGTTTTATAGGCACTCATGCCGAGTATGATAAGATAGCTGATTGTTCAGTTTTATAATTAAACAGAATCGGCAATTACCGATCAACCAAGAGCCATGACAAAGATAGAAACAAAAGCTCAATACGATTGGGCAGTAAAAAGAGTTGAGGAATTACTTCCACTGGTTACAGATGAAACCCCTCTGGATAATCCTCACAGTATAGAGTTAGAATTACTTTCTAATCTCGTTGCAGATTATTCTGAGGAGCATTTCGCACTGGGAGAACCAACGCTGGTTGATGTCCTCAAACTTCGTATGTATGAGATGGGACTTAATCAGAAATCTTTAGCAAAATTAATCGGAGTCAGTCCTTCACGCTTGAGTGATTATATTTCCGGTAAATGTGAACCGACCTTGAAAGTAGCCCGCGAAATCAGCCAGAAATTGAATATTGACGCCAATATAGTACTGGGTGTTTAATATGAGTATAGAAAACAGAAAAACCGCTTAATTCACCATGGAATAAGCGGTTTTAAGTCGGAGCCGAAAGCGGGACTCGAACCCGCGACTTACTCATTACGAATGATTATCTAAGAATAATATAAAATCACTGTGTATCAGTTGTTTATGATTAAATTTAAGCTAAATAAGGATACTCATTAGAACATTTTTTCTACTTGAATGCCTTCCCTATCCTGTCACCGGATACCCAGCCATCGCCGAACTGGCAGTTCTTGATGTCTACAATATAGACTCCTTTTATCTCCAGTCCTTTACCTTGTGCTTCTTCCAGGTATGTACGTGCATAAGCATCAAAGTTTGCTCCAGAATAAGCGTCTACGGCAAGGATGAGAAAGTTTGCGTCGGTCAGTTCGCCTTTGTAGATTCCTATATCGGCATCCACGAGACTTTGGACGTATCTGTCAGCTTTATCCTTCTGTTCCTGGGACGGCTTGTTCCCTCCGCAGCCAAACAATGATATTGCCAGTATAGTCAATAATATTTTTCTCATAACACAGAATTTTATTAATGGCCGATTAAATACATTTCATTTGTTATATAGTCTTCAAAAACTGTAATGATATAACTGCAGTATGTATTAATATCATTATAAATGCATTCTATTTCACTGATTGTATATCGTCCTCCTATAACAGAGGCCAATTCTCTTCCATGTGCTATTGCATTTCGATTATCAGCTAAAGCTGCAAGTCGTCCTTTAATTTTTACATCTGTAACGACATCATGAGTAATCCCAAAAGTATTCCAGATGGACTCTAATTGACTATATTTTATATTGCCAATACTTGTAGGAAACAAACAATCTTCAATGTTTGCTATTTTAGTTCCTCCAAGCTGAGAAAATAATTCATATCTTTTAGTCCATTTTTTATCCCTTGCATCCATTATAGCGTTACATTCTTTGTGAAATATAAGCGAATATAATGTTGGTTTCAATGCATGTATGTCATATTGTCTTTTATTTAAGATACTAATACATCTTTGCACAACTGCAGTAATCGTATATTCTAAAGCCCCATATAATAACACAAAGAATGCACCTTTATGTACCTTAGAATCTAAATTTAATGACCGCATCAAATCTTCATTTTTAATTAATAGTACTAAAGATTTGGCTTCTGTTAATCTTCTAGTTGATTCAGCATTAATGTCACTAAACATTCTCTTCTAAAAATTTATTTTTGCAGTATTCTATTCTAGAATTGACACGGTTCTTTGTATTGGTAGCCCCCGTTATAAGATTATTAAAATCTCTATTCATCACCCATTGATAAAAACCATCAAGATTAATCTGATCTTGTTCTTTGATAGCTTCTGCAGCACCAACACTAACAGCTTCAAATAATATAATAGAGGTAACAGAACGAGTTCTTGTTTTTACTATTCCGTGATCTAACCGTGCTAACTCCTCAAAAGTTCTACAGAAAATTCTTTCATTATTATTATAATCAAAATTTCTGCTTGCACTTTCCATATAATCATTTAAAAATCCAACAACGCTATGTTCAAACTTATCTCTACCATTAAGATAAGCAAAAAACCTTAATATCAACTCTTCTTTTGTTCCATCATTTTCAGAAGATTTTGATAGCTTTATTACAGAATTAAAAGATGGATTTTCAGAAAGGGCTTTAATAAAATCATTGAACCTTCCACGATAAATACAACTTCTGATTTCCTGGTCTGATAATTTAATTCCTCCTGTATTTAATCTTTCAAACAAATCAAATCTTACAGATTTATCACTTTTATCACTTAATGTCGTAATTTTTATGGGTTTCAACAAGAAGTCAATCTGGAGAGATCGAGGTAAATCGGGGAATCTTAAACCATTAAAACTTTCCAATTTTTTTAATTCACATAAAGTAAGCGGAATATCCCGATTGATTTTGGCCCTTGCAGCAGAAATTGCATCTGCAGCGAAGTTAATGATAGAACTAAGTCTCTGCACCCCGTCAATTACCTCCCAAGTCCCATCATTATTTGTTGCCATAAACAATGAGGGAACAGGAATACCTAAAAAAATAGACTCAATCAGTGCAGATTGTCTAGAATCATCCCATCTAAATTGCCTTTGGTATTCTGGTGCAATATCTATAATATTGTCATTGACCATAGATATTAATTCTTTTACACTCATATCATAAGAATTAAAATCTACTTTTCGCTTTTGGTCATTTAGTTCTGCAGTAATATTTACCATATATAAATTCATATAAATTATTTATAATCTTTTCATACAGCCAAGAACTTGATATATATGTTCTATCATATTCTTAGGAAGTTCCTGAATACCATATTCCGGAGATTTATTTGTAGGAACCAGCGTATAGCATTTCGGATCGGTTGAAGGGCCTAATCTCTTGATTGTTCGCATTCCGTTGGTTGTCACTATTGCATACACTTCACCTAATGGAAGAAAAGACTTATCTTCTATTTTCTTTAACGCAATAATATCTCCATGAGTTATCTCAGGTTCCATTGAATGGCCTGTAACATTACACCAGCAAGTAGCTTCATTGTATTTCTTAAAGTCTATCAAGTATTCCGGCTTTGCAGTCTGGTCATTTAGGACAATATCAAATCCTCCTATGAAATCTACATTATAGTAAGGTACACCATTAGTATAACTTATTACAGGTTCAGTTTCTGTTTTCTTATTATCAATGATAAAATCTGAGACCTTAAACTTGTCAACAGAGGCTGCATCAAATCGAGCACACAACTTTCTATATTGTTCAGGTTCTAAATCCCTCATAGACTTTTCCATACCTGAAACATTAGCTTGACCACATTCAAGAATATCAGCAATATTCTTTTGGGTAAGTCCAAATGCTTGTCTGAATCCTTTTAAATCGTACATATCAGTAATATTATTTCGGTAAAACTAAAATAAAGTTAATATCACTGATATTTTCACTGTAATATCAGTGATATATCAATAATATTAGTACATTTGCATATCGAAACTTAGGTACGAAACAAATATAGTAAAAAACAACTAACCCTCACACGATTATGAAAAAGAATTTATTACACGAGATTATGAGCCTTGCATGGCAGTTGGTAAAGAGAAACGGTTTCTCTATGAGTGAAGCGATGAAATGCGCTTGGGCAAACATGAAGCTGAAAGCTGCCATGAAGCAAAGAATCGTAAAGTTCTACTTCAAAAAGGTAGATGGTTCTGTTCGTGAAGCCTACGGCACGCTGAAAGAAAATCTGATACCAGCCACATCTGGTGAAAGCAGAAAGAAGAATGACACTGTTCAGGTGTACTTCGATACTGAGAGACAAGAATACAGATGCTTCAAGAAAGCTAACCTTTTAAACATCGCCGCATGACTATGACACGCCACGAAATCGAAGAAGAACTTGACGGGCTGTACAAAGACCTGAACTTCGCCTACAACGCAGATGAAGAGACTTTATGCAGGGCTTTCAATGCTGACAGCAAGCAAGAATACATCAAAGTACTTACTGAAGAGGTGGACAAATACGAAGCCCTTCTTGAAGAATACAACCTGCCTGAAGATGATGGCATGGACTACATTAACCTTCAGTTATCACAAGGCATGGCAGTTACACGCTGGTAACTCACCTACCCTGCTGACGGACTGAACGGCAACCGATAGCGAGAATCGGGCAGGGTTCTACTTGATTGGTTCTTTGACATGATGGAAATTTAGGCTTACCGTTAAGCCTGACGTGAAACGGACGACTGAGTAGCGATAACGGCTGTGTGAAAAGAGTATGAGTAAAGGGCTGCACTAAGCAAACGCAGCATACGAATCACACAGATAACAAAAAGACACTTATACGATTGCAGGTGGCCGTAGGTCGGCTACAAAGACAATCTTCACTGATTAGACACCAGCATGAACTATATATACCCGTGGCTTACCAGACCTTTGATAAGCAGTAAGGCAACCACCGGAACGCCCACGGGAACGATATTTAATACACACGGTTATGAAAATACTACTTTTTCTCTGTGCATTGTCCGTTCTGGTAATGCACTTCAATCAAGACCTGTCTGCTATGTACTGGATAGGATTTGTCGGGTTTATAATCACTGGTTTTTCAATCGCAAACAGACTGGACAATGAACGAGCTGCAAGAAACAATAAAAAGCATCTGTGATGAATTTGCGGACATCAGTGCCATTCTGACGGCACGCTCACGGGAACTGGACAGACGGGAGCTATTTGATAAGGAGATAGAAACGGAAATAAAAAACATTAAAAAGAATAGACATGAAAACAAATGAGGAATTACAAGGTATGACGCATGATGAACTCGTGGCATACACACAGAATCTGCAACGAGAATCCGAAGAATACAAAAAATCAATGCTGTATTACATGGAAGAAGAGAAAAAGATTGAATCGAAGTTTGACAACTTCAAGAACATGGTTAAGTCATTAGCTGGCTTAGTAGATTAGTTTTTATGGTTTGAAAATGGGTAGATGCCGGGCTATGAAAGTCCGGCATTTTCATTGGCAGATAGTTCAGGCGGTAGAACACCATGTAAGGGTTAGCATGGAAGTCACGGGTTCGAGTCCCGTTCTGCCAGCAAACAATCAAATACTTAAACTATGGTTAGAGAAATTACAGTAGACGAAAACTACCAAACAGTACGTCTTTTTGACGAAATGAAGAAAGGGGACATTTACAAGGTTCCCTATGACAAGAAACGGCACAACGGAATCAAGCTGGAAGCATCACGCCGCAATCGTGACCTTCGCTTGATCGGGACACTTAAAAACAAAATGGACGTGAAATATCGGGTATCAGCAACAGAGTATCCGGGTTTCTCGGCAATTATCTGCTTAAAATAAAATGCTTATGATAAACGAAGATGTATTGAAAATAGTCTTAAACAACAAGTCTTTCGGGAAATACGAAGCAGCTTCGATAGTAGGCGGTCTCAAAAGGCTGAAAGAATTGTGCGAATCCGGAAGGATAAGATACAAGACCAAAGAAGGCGTGCCACACAGCAGATGGGCTTGTAATGCCTGGGACGTGATAAAACATGCAAAATTGATGTATTAAAACCAATTATTATGGAAGAAAAGCCAAATCTATATCAGAAGATACAGCTTGTCTCAAATGAGATAAAAAATATCGAAAAGAACCTGACCGTAGGCAAAGGTAATTATGCCTACAAGGCAGTACAGGACATTGATGTCACCTTGGAAGTGAAAGAAGCCGAGTCCAAGCATGGCCTTGTCAGTATTCCCATTAAGCAGGAACTTGTTAAATCGGAAATAATTAGAGTTGTCAAAGAAGGTGGAGGGGAATCCATCAACTATATGGACATCATAAAAATGACCCTACGCATTATCAATCTGGACAACACATCAGAATACATAGACGTGGAAAGTTTTGGGCGTGGACTTGACCCAGGCGACAAGGGATTTGGAAAGGCTTCTACTTATGCCAGAAAATACGCTTTACTTAATGCCTATAAGATTGCTACAGGTGAAGACCCTGATGAAAACAAATCCAAAGTGCAAACCCCTGCTACAGTAGATGAAGTGAAAAATATTGTCGTTGATTACATGATGACCGACAATCAGTTTGCGCAGAACATACTGTCTTATTTCAATGTAGGAAGTGCTGATGACATGACAAGCGAACAGCTTAAAATGGCATATAACAACCTCAAGAAGAAAGGAAAGATATGACAGAAACCATGTACATAGGAAGCGGTGACGTTCATGCCTTGATGAGTGGTAAGAATACGAAATCACATATCGCCCTCATGCAGCGTTTCGTCAGCGGGATAAAGCCTTATTACAATGCTTTTGCCAGCCCTATAGATGCTTTACGTACGGGAGCCATTCTTGAGAACAGGTATCTTCTCACTTTGCCTGACAACTACTTTACTCAGTATGTTGTCAGGTCAGATGAAATGAACGTGTTCAAGTGCAGCCTGGACTTTGCTTGTATCGATAAAGGAAAGTTAACTGATTTTGATGAATTAAAGACTCTTTATCTTTCAGATTACCTTGATTTTATTGAGCCTATCAAGCATGACAACAAAGCTTTAATCGAATACGTCAAGAAGAAGCATAAAGCTTATTATTATCAGGTTCAGGAACAACTCTTTTGCACTCATCTTAAAAGCTGTAACCTTGTTTTTCTGTCTGTAACAACCTACGACGACGAAGCCAACTGGCATCGTAATATCCTTCCCAATGAGTATTGTAAAATCCGTATCACTCGTGACGAACAGGCAATTGCAGAAATAAAACGACGTGGACAGATTTTCCAACAGATAAAAGATTTTTATTCAAACTAATATGGCAAATCAAATAACTGGACGGCTGGTCTATATTGGCCAGCCCCAAGAAATCCCATCCAAAAGCGGTGGCAACCCGTTTGTGAAACGTGAATTTATTCTTGATGCCACAACCTATGACCCCTATACAGGTGAACGAAGCCAGTACGAGAACATTCTACCTCTTGAAGTAAGTGGTGACAAATGTGCCGAACTTGACCAGTTCAGAACCGGTGATGTAATAACGGTTTCCTTTTCCCTCCAAGGTCGGGAATGGACAAATCAGGACGGACAACTAAAACGTATGGTGTCCATCCGCTGCTATAAACTGGAAGGCCGTCAGCCAATGCACCAGCCAGCATCCGTGCCAGCACAGCAACCGTCACCGACACAAACGCCAACCATGGCACAGGCGTTTCCACCTGATGTAGATGCGAATGGAAATCCCAAAGATGACTTACCGTTCTAGCCTATGAGCATATTCAATCTGAAGAATGAATACGATATACCCAAGTTCAAGGCTTATGTAAACAAACTGTTCCAGGAGCGGGCGGTTGTGGAAGTGAGAAAGAAGCTGCCCAACCGCACGCTCGCCCAGAACAGATACTTCTATTTGCTTCTAAATTGGTTCGCAAGTGAAACAGGTTATAGTGTAGAGGAAGTTAAAATCGATATTTTCAAGAGGTTATGTAATAGGGATATATTCGAGAAAGAAAAGACGAACAAAAAAGGAAAGATTATAAAAACTTTGAGAAGCTCGTCTGAACTGAGTACGGGAGAAATGACTCTCGCTATTGAAAGATTTCGGAATTATTCTAGTGCTAAAGCAGGAATATATTTACCAAGTCCTAACGAGAATGAGTTTCTATTACATATTCAACAAGAGATAGAAAAAGATAAAGAATTTCTAAGCTATGGGGATGGGTGAGAATTGGAAAGATATATCCGGATATGAAGGTTTATATCAAGTATCAGATATGGGACGGGTTAAATCTATATGCAGTCATGTAAGGCTTCAAAATGGCGAGTTAATGAAAAAGAAACCACATATTTTGAAACCACAAAACAGATGTGGATATAGATGCGTAAATCTATTCAAAGATGGAAGTATTCATACAGTAAACATTCATCGTTTAGTGGCTGAATCTTTCTTGCCTAATCCTCATAATTATCCAGTTGTAAATCATAAAGATGAAAACAAAACAAACAACAATGTAGGAAATCTTGAATGGTGTAGCCATGCTTACAATCTTAATTACGGTACAGCTAAAAGACGTAGAGCTATATCGCAAGGAAAGGTGGTTCTTCAATTGGATAAAAATGGAGTTTTGATAAAACGCCATTTAACATTGATGGATGCTTATAGAGATACTGGTGTAGATTACCGAAATATTTCACTTTGCTGTTATCATAAAAGAAAAACTGCTGGTGGATATTGTTGGAAGTTTGAATAATAAATTAAATCGAACGTAACAAAGAGTTTATTTGACTATGGACAAATTTTTAGGACAAGACATCCCTGAACAGGAACGATGGCAGTTCCTTCAGGACAACGCCGATGCGGTAGAGAAAATCGGATATACTCACCGATTCACCCCCGAAGAACTGGCTCAGAAGAAAGAGACTTTGGCCGAGGTATCAATCACCATCAACGATGTTGAGTTGGAGAAGAAAGAGGCTATGGAAAGCTTCAAAGAACGATTGAAGCCTTTGAATGAAGAAAAGCAGGAACTTTTGGACCACATCAAAAGAGGTTCGGAGTTCGTCGAGAATGAAGAATGTGCAAAATTCCTATACCATAAAGAAAAGATGGTAGGATTCTACAACAAGTTAGGTGAACTGGTTTATAGCCGCCCAATCATGCCACAAGAAATGCAGAAGACAGTATTTAGTATTAACCGTAAAACTGGAACAGAATCATGAGTGAAAACAAAATCAATTTGGTAGTACCGAAAGAGTACAATGGTACCCCCATCGAAGTAGTATTGAGAGAAGGTAAAGCATCCGTAGCCCTTGACCCGAAAGAACCGGAGAGAGTAGTTATCAATGGAACGATAGAAGCACCCTTCAGATGGCTGGAAAAGCATGTCGAACTGATTAATCAGAAATCGGCCAATATCATTGTGAACCGTGATAAGATGTGTCTGGCTTTGACTATTGATGAAACCAATTATTACCAGACAGTAATTAGTGGAGTTTTACAGGCTTCAAAGGAAATGCAGGAGTTCGGTATCAATGCGGAAAGGAAATGGGAACCTATCAAATTGTCCCAGTTCTTCAAGATGCACCGTGCCTTCTTCAAGGATAAGTCTGAGAACATGATGCTGGTTTCTACTTTGAAGAATTTCAAGGCGAAAGTAAACCAGGATATAGAACGTAGTAAAGAGGAAAACGGAAACAAGACGGATAACTATTCTCAAGTGGTTGATTCCAATCTGCCAAAATCGTTCAAACTGAATATCCCTCTTTTCAAAGGTTTTGCCTGTGAAGAAATCGAAGTTGAAATCTACGCCGATGTGGACGGACGGGAAGTTTCCCTTTCTTTGGTTTCTGCCGGTGCGAATGAGGCCATTGAAGAATACAAGAATAAGGTGATTGACAAACAGGTTGAAGCAATCAAAGGTGTTGCACCTGACATCGTAATCATTGAGGTGTAACAATGAGAAAGCAAATTTATTTAATTCTGTTTCTGGTAGTCGGAGTATCTATCGGAAACAGAATATTCAATCACCTCAACGCTTGGCTGGGCGTGGTAATAATATCAGCCACAGTGATTTATTTCGTTTATAAACTAATTAAAAATTTGAAGAATGAAAAGATTGATTAATCTAATGTTGGTCTGTATGACCTTAGTGGTATTTGCTTCATGCGAAAGAGTAGCCCCTAATTATGCCGGTGTTCTAATGGAGAACTATGGGAAGCAAGGAAAAGAGGATTTTAAGGTAGTGTCCGGTAAAGTTTCCACTTGGGAATGGGGCACTGAATTGTTTCAAGTTCCATTGTTTGACCAAAGAGGGGAATTTGCTGAACCTGTCACATTGAAGGCTGCTGATAACACTGAATTTAACGCACGTCCTACTTATTCTTATAAAGTTATCAAGAATAGAGCTATAGATGTTGTATTCGATAACAAACATATAGATAAAGCTGATACAGAATCAGGAAAAGACGGGTTTATGCAAAGCCTTGAAGATAATATACTTGAACCTCGTATTTATGATTTAATCAAAGAAGAAAGCCGTAAGCACAAGACAGACAGTTTAATGGCTGACGGTGGTTCTCTTCTTTTTGAAAAGCGGTTGGAGCAGATTGTGGATAAAGAATTTGAGAAAAGAGGGCTTCAATTGCTGACTTTTTCTGCACAGCTTGAATTTTCAAAGGCTGTGCGTGAGAAGATTGATAGTCGTAATGAGGTGAATACCAATATATCTGTATTAGACCAGCAGATTGCAGAGCAGAAGAAACGCAACGAATTGGAGCAATTAAAAACAGAACAGGCTATCATTCAATCACGTGGGTTGACTAAAGAAATACTCTATAAGCAATTCATAGATAAATGGGATGGCCGTACACCACTTTATGGAATTGCCCCTGAGTTTTTAAAAATAACGAAATAGCATGAATAAACGCCCGGAAAGACGGGCATACGGGCGCAAGCACAGGACGTGCTTTAGTATGGAGTAATTGCGCAATATCTCCATACACTTGTCCCATTGAATTAGCTAATATATGAGCAAGTAAAACCGTGATGGTTGGGCGGGTTCGATTCCCGTTGCGTCCACAACCAATAATGGAATTATTATGAAAGAAGAACGGAAATTAACATTTGGGAAATACAAAGGACAAGAGATAAAGTATATCATACTTACTCATATTGGTTATATCATGTGGTGCTTTGAGAATATCAACTGGTTTAAGCTGACAGATCAAGAACAGGCTTTATATGATGCGATAGCCATAATGATTAAGAAGGAACGCTTGCCAATGACTTTTCCGGTTGAAATGATGTATAAGCATATAAAAGACAGAGAGTCATATGAAAAGTTAAATACTCCATTTACATTCAATTATGGATATATATCTTTAAGAATGTCTGAAAAGGATAATCCAATATTCAACAGTATTGAAAAATACATTACACACAAAATACGCAGAAATAGTACGAAAGAATGTTCGTCATTCGAAAGTCTTTCAGGAGATTTGACTGGTCTTTCACATAGCATGAATAAAGAAATAGAAAAAGCTCGGCTTAATGGTGAGAGTGATGAAGAAATATATGGTTATTGGGGTAGTATGAATGATTATAAGGCTTTATAAATATGTATTACATCAAGAAACCTAAAAAGAAGAAAGAAAAGCCTTTGCCGTTATTCGATAAGGCAGGTATCAAGATTAAAAAGAAGCCGGATTTAGTGGCCAAACTCGACAAAGTTTTCAGCCGCTATATCCGGCTTCGTGATTGTATGCCGAACGGGTATTTCCGTTGTATCTCATGCGCCCAGATAAAGCCATACGAACAGGCAGATTGCGGACACTTCCATTCGCGCCGCCACATGGCTACACGCTTTGACGAGGACAATGCCCACGCAGAGTGCCGGGCGTGCAACCGTTTCAGCGCAGACCATCTGATACATTACGAGAAAAACTTGAAATCAAAAATCGGTCAGCAACGCTTCGACAAGCTGGCATGGAGAGCAAGCCAGGCGAAGAAATGGACTGATTTTGAATTAATAGAACTCACCAAGTATTACAAGGCTTTGGGAGACAAACTGAGTAAGGAGAAAGGATTATGAGTTATGTTTTACGGGATTACCAGCAGAAGGCCAGTAATGCTGCAGTCAGCTTCTTTGCTAACAGGGCCAAGAAGAACAATGCCATCATGGTACTGCCTACCGGAGCCGGCAAGAGTCTTGTGATAGCCGACATCGCCAGCCGTCTTGAAGGGCACACGCTAGTATTTCAGCCCAGTAAGGAGATACTAGAACAGAACTATCTGAAGCTCTGTTCGTATGGTGTTCTGGATTGTTCCATCTACTCTGCCTCATTCGGGCGAAAGGAGATTTCAAGAATAACTTTCGCCACTATCGGAAGCGTAGTCAACCATCCGGAACTTTTCCAGCATTTTCAGAATATCATCATCGACGAGTGCCATCTGGTTAACCCGAAAGACGGAATGTACAAGAGATTTCTTTCGATGCTGAAATGTAAAGTTCTTGGATTGACGGCTACGCCTTACCGGCTTTCATCAAGCAGGGATTTCGGCAGTATGTTGAAGTTCATCACACGCACACGCCCGTGCGTGTTCTCTGAGGTAATCTATCAGGTTCAAATCTCTACTCTATTGGATATGGGGTATCTTTCGAAGCTGAACTATTATCCGATGAATCCTTTGGGATGGAACGAACTTAACCTGAAGGTGAACACTACCGGAGCCGACTACACGGACAAGTCTGTAGTGAAAGAGTATGAGCGTATCGACTTCTACGGGTTTCTGGTGAGCATCGTCCAAAGGCTTATGAATCCCAAGAGCGGTGTAAAACGAAAAGGTATATTGGTTTTCACCCGTTTCTTGAAAGAAGCAGAACGTCTCACCTGGTCCATTCCCGGAACAGCCATCGTTTCAGGAGAAACACCGAAAAAAGAACGCGAACATATCCTTGAAGCGTTCAAGGCCGGAGAGATACCCGTTGTAGCCAACGTAGGTGTACTTACTACCGGATTTGACTATCCTGAACTGGATACGATTGTCATGGCCCGTCCGACAATGTCACTGGCTCTTTGGTATCAGATAGTCGGTCGTGCCATCCGTCCGCATCCTAACAAGGAGGCTGGCTGGATCGTTGACCTTTGCGGGAATCTGAAACGATTTGGCGAAGTCAAGGATTTACGCCTGGTGGATAGCGGAAACGGTAAATGGGCCGTGTACTCCAATAGCAGACAGTTGACTAACGTAAGATTCTAAGATTATGGAAGGATATATAAAACTAAGCCGCAAGTTCTTCTCGAATGATATGTGGAATGAAGCCCGGACTTTTAGCAGTTGCGAAGCGTGGCTTGACTTGATTCAGTCAGCACGATTTGAGGCAACGCCCCGTATGGAGAGTATCGGAGGTCGAGAAGTCTCTTATACAAGAGGACAATATCCTGCATCCATAAGATTCTTATCAAAGCGTTGGAAATGGTCTGAGAGGAAAGTACGGACGTTTCTTGCCTTTCTGAGAAGAGAGAACATGATAACTCTTTCCAAAGAACAAGGAATGAATGTAATAACCTTGGTAAAGTACAATGAGTATAATGGCTCAGAGTCTGACACAGTAAGTGACACAAGCAATGACACAATGAGTGACATAAATATCATTCAGGAAATCAATAATTTACGGATGCAAGTGACACAGCTAATGACACAAGTGGCGACACAGCAGGTGACACACCCTGCCAAAGAGCCAGAAAAGCGACACACGGGTGACACAAAGCAAATAAAGGAGAAGAATATTATTAAAGAAACTACTACTAACGTAGTAGCAAAGAAAGACGCGGCTAAAGCCGCTACTCTCTCTAGGAAAGAATCCTTCTACCAGTCGTTAGTCCCTTATGTCAGTCAGTACCCGAAAGAAATGATTCGGGCTTTCTTCGATTACTGGAGCGAGCTTAACAAGTCAGAAACCAAGATGCGCTATGAACTGGAAAAGACCTGGGAGCTTCCAAGACGGCTGGCGACCTGGGCCAGTCGTGAGAAAGTGCCTTCAAAAACAGATGTAGGCATAGTTCTGAAGGATAATTCACCGGGAAAATACAAGAAAGGCTGGTAAACATGGAACAGATAAATTTTCAACAGACAATCGAACGGCTCAAAGATACGGGTTTCTCCCCTATTCCTAACGTCGTAAAGATAACCGTTCCGGATGCCAAAAGAGTTCTCTGGGCCGGTATCAGGTACTTCACTGGAGAAAATGCCAGATGGCTTCCTGAGTACGAAGAAGTGGCAGGCTGGCTGGCCGGCAATGAAGGTCGCGGACTTCTGTGTTTCGGCAACTGCGGACGCGGAAAGACCCTTATCTGCGGAAAGATTCTTCCTTTGGTTCTTAACCATTACTGCCGCAAGGTGGTAAGCTGCTACGATGCACAGCAGATGAATGCAGATTTAGACGCTGTGAAGCAAAAACACATCATCTACGTTGACGATATAGGAACAGAGAATCTTAGCGTCAAATACGGCGAAAAAAGGCTTGCATTCGCTGAGCTGGCAGACGAAGCCGAGAAGAAAGGAAAGCTTCTTATCCTGACCACCAATCTCACGATAGACGAGCTGAGAGAGAAATATGGGGAAAGAACCATTGACCGGCTGAGGGCGATAACGAAAACCGCCCTCTTCAGCGGTGAAAGTCTGAGAAAATGATATGAAAATCACAATCAACTGGGTAACTCGTGACTGGAACCTGATCAGGAGGTTACGTGAGAAATACCGTCTCCCACAATACATGAACGTGAACGGACTCACAGAAGCAGAGGTTGACGAGGAGACATTAAGCAATCTCCGCAAGGGTGAGCCAAAGTATTTAATCATCAGAAAAGTAGAGAAATGACAAGACAAGAATCAGAAAGAAAGCTCAATGAACTGAGAAAGAAGTATATCGCCTTGATTTCATCCATGAACTTTGCCAAAGCACAGAAAATCAAGAACAAGATTGACTCCCTTGAAAGAGAGGTGGAACCGCATTCCTTGGGAGAACTTCTTCAGGACTATACCCCGGAGTTCAAGGTAGAAATGCTTCGCAAGATGCACAAGCTGTTCATCTATTCAGACTTACTTGAGGGTGCGGCACTGGAGTTCCAGTCTGAACTTGAATCAAACGGAATAGATGCTCAGGTAGTTTTTCAGGTGAAACGCGTACTGAAAGAACTGAGAAGCATAGTACGAATACCGGATGAAGAGAAAAACGCTTCATTGTCTGACAACTTTGCCGGGATGTGTGATGAAGCCGGACTTGTAGTGAGTAACATAATCAACAAATATCTTGCAAAATGATAACGGAAAATGACCCAATGCTTCCACGTAAAGTGGATTTGGAGAAGAACCCTTCTGGAACCGAACTGAAAATCGCCCAGCAGCGTGAACGTGAAAAGCATGGAAGATATGTTTCGGTTCCTGGAGACAAAACGTATACACGTATTTTCGTGCGTGATGGTGAGGATGCGGAAAAGAAGATAGCCACATACTTAGAAAGAATCAACAACCGGCCTCAAAAATGGAACTGATATGGAAGACGTAAATAAAAAAATATTTATAGAATACGTATCCCACTTGTATAGTACCGATAAAAGCTATGAAGTTATTGGTAAAAGCATTAAAGCTGTAAAGTTATTCCTTGAAAGTGATTATCAGGTGAACCGTAAAGGATACAAGGCTTATATCAGAGAAAATGCAGTTGAATTATCTGATAAGCCATACATTAAAGATGCTCTATGTGGGTTCCTTAATTTTCTTGGTATTGGATATTCACGCACACGAAAGGAGAAATCAGTTAAACCTCTGGAGAAGCTAAGCGATGTTTCTGAAAAGAACATGAAACTGATGAATGAATTTGTGTATTACCTTACGCAGGATGAAGATTACTCTCCACACACTCTTGAAATATATTCATTTTCAATTAAGAAATATTTCGAATACGCCAACGAGGTATCAGTTGACAATTACAAGCGTTTTGTACGGATGCTGGAGGATGAGGGATTGTCTCCCAGAACAATACGCCTACGAATTACCGCACTTGAACGTTTCAGCAAATGGATGAAAAAGCCAATAGAGTTGAAGCGCCCGAAGTTCAAGAAGGAGTTGAATACGGAGAATGTTCCGACAGAAGCCGAATACAACCGGCTGCTTGAGTATTTGAAAACTTGTCCTAACAGGGACAGGTACTTCTTCATCAAGATACTGGCTACAACCGGGGCGAGGGTAAGCGAGTTCTTCCAATTCAAATGGGAGGACATCCTTTCCGGTGAAGTCACTCTAAAGGGAAAGGGAAACAAGTACCGGAGATTCTTTTTCAGCAGGCAGTTACAGGCGGAAGTAAAAGCATACGTAAAGGAGAGTCACAAGACTGGATATGTCGCAGTAGGTAAGTGCGGAAGGTTGACACAGAGAAGCTTGTGCCAATCAATGAAAGACTGGGGCGATAAGTGCGGAATAGATAGAAGCAAGATGCATCCTCATGCTTTTCGGCATTTCTTCGCTAAAATGTATCTGAAAAAGAACAATGACGTGGTACAGTTGGCAGACCTTTTAGGACACGGAAGTATTGATACGACAAGAATTTATTTACAGAAAAGTTATGACGAACAAAAAAAAGAATTTAATCGAAGCGTTGTATGGTAGCTTCATGTTCATGGATAACCTTCCGGAATTGATAGACCGGGAAAACATTTACGATGAGACCGGACATGTGGATTTGGAGTTTATGACTGCAATCCTGCAATGGATGTCAAGGATGGCAGAAATAAGTGTGAAAGTACAGAAGTCGTTGAACCGTCTGTTGGGGTGTGACGAACTGGAGCAGAACAACAAGCGCAATAAGGATGATTCTGGAAGTAAATGGAGTGTTGAGGATATTCTTAAACATTGTACGCTTGAAAATAATGTGATGAAACTTCCTCAAGTACAATTTAATAAGAAATCATACGCAGAAGCTAAAAAATGGATTGAAGAAGCCGGAGGTAGCTGGATGGGTGGCAAGGTGCAAGGATTTACATTTCCATTTAATGCAGAACGAGTATTCAATATTCTTCATGAAGGTAAGCGGTGCAATTTACAGCAGGACTTCCAGTTTTTTGCAACACCTCCAGAAGTAGCCGACTGGCTGGTTATGTTGGCCGGTGGTGTGCACGATGATGAAAAGGTTCTGGAACCCAGTGCTGGTACTGGTGCTATCATAGATGCGATTCATCGAAGCTGTCCGGACGTAATTGTAGATTGCTATGAACTTATGCCTGAGAATAAAGAAATTCTATCGAAAAAGGATAATATACGTATTCTTGGAGATGACTTCACGAAGTGTGATATTGCACAGTATGATAAGATTATAGCAAATCCACCATTCAGTAAAAATCAGGACATTCGGCATGTAAGGCGTATGTATGAGTGTTTAAATCCCGGCGGTGTCCTGGCTGCAATAACTGGTCCTCACTGGGAATTTGGAAGTGAATCTGAGTGTAAGGATTTTAGACAATGGCTGGAGGATAATGGAGGGAAGAAATTCGAGATTGAAGAAGGCACTTTCAAGGAAAGCGGAACTGGAACTAAAACTATAGCAATAGTAATTAATAAGTGAGATGGGAAAGTTAAAAGTGTATTATGGATGGGCAAAGATAGGTAAGATTCGCAAGAAACGTGCAATATCTGTCATATTCGAGAATGAATGGCATGGTTGCAGGAGCGACCGAGGACAAAGGATTTTGAGAGCAGCCCAGGAAACAGTAATAGAGCGATACCAGGATGCGGAAGAAGAGAAAGCTGCAAAGGATTGTAGCCGGATATTTACTGAATACAGCTTGTTCTTTGACGAAAAGCCAATAAACGGAAGCCTTAACAAGATACTCCAAATGAACAGTGAGGCTGATAAGAAACATGTATCTAAAGAAATGCGTGATAAGATTGCTGAAGCCTTACGGAAAGCTTTTATGCAGACGAATCGCAAATACAGAGAACCAGGTTGGCAACAACTTGAATTGAGCTTTGAATGATATGGGAAAGCAAGAAAGTTTGAGTGATTATTATCAGTTCGCAAAGGATTTGGCCAAAGCTGAAAAGGAGCTGAAAATCGAGAATTGGGTGCAAATCAGCATCTGCTACGGTTACGGCCATCAATCTGTCACCCTATACACCTACGACCTTCCTCGTGAAGTGTACGAAAGAAGGATGTGGGTAATCAGATGGAGGGTGGCCAGACTGCAATGCCAGTATCCGAGGAATGATGTGTACACTTCTTTTTACTACTACGACAAGCGTTCAGGAGAGTCGCTTGAGGTGAGTTCCTGCCTATCTAAACTGATTTCTGCAAAAGCCCAGATAACAAAAGCAGAACGCAGGATGAATGAATACATAGAACACAACCGTAAGAACAATCTGTTCTTTGACGAGAACACGGATGAGGAGCTGGTTAAGTTTAGAGAGAAACTGGAGCGCAAGAAAATCGAGTGTGCTGAGTGTGAGAAACGATTAGAATTATTAGTTGAAAGAAGGAGAAATAATCAATGAAAGAAACTCAACTGTCTTTAAACTTGGATTATGGAATTAGTAAAGAACAGGCTTGCATCCTTTGTCATTTATCCTCTGAGTGCGCAGGATGCTGTGTGAAATGCAAGGCTGAGAATAAAAGCGGAACTTGTCAAGGGCAGAATTGTTCAATTCCATCCAGAGACCATGACGGACAAAGGTGGAACGCATGGATGCACATTGTTTCTACTTCGCTTCCTGAACTCAAACGATTTATACCAGTGAAATACAGAAAACATTTAAAAACAAAAAAGTGATATGGCAAACATTGTAAAATTGACCGGATGCAAGGAGGTTTCGCATGATATATATGCTTACTTCACTTGTGATGCTGAAAAAGCATTGAAGGCTTTGGAACTTGAGATACCGTGTACTGGAGCAAATAGCACTGGAGCATACAACATTTACTTTAATGATGTGGGAGAAATTATCTGTGAGTACATGACGTTCTGCGTTACACGTGAGTTTAAGAAGGTTTCATCCATACAGGATGCTGTTGAATGGATGGATAAGAAAATGAATGGAAATGAGTAAAACAAAACTATATTACCTGTTCCTGGCAGTCATGTGGTGGCTGCTGGGATAGGTGGAAAGGAGGAGCTATGAAACAAGTAAAAGTGAAAATTGAAACAACTGTTGAAACCATGTTAGGCGATAAGCCTGTTAATGAAGTTCTTGGTGATATTGCAGATATATGTCACACATCATTGGAATACTCAACATCAAAAAATGAAGGGTGTGAGACACTCTATGAGGACCAAGAATATGAAGATTACAGAAATGACATGGAGGACAGGGTGTCTGTTCTTGAAGGAGCACTTTTTCGCATATTGGATTTACTGGAGGATTAAAAAAAGACTGCCCTAGAATTAGAGCAGTCTTTAAGTGTGGGCAGATAGGGAATCGAACCCCTTGTAGCGCTATTAAATTTCAGGTCATGAAGTTCCTGCTCATTTCATTCAAAGTCGAGTACTGCCCAGCGTGCTACAAACCCACCTCTTTAAAAGTTTTCCAAAACTATCCATATCGTTTAAGTTTTTTATGAAATTATACGCGCTAATCTCAGCCATTGCAAACTGGAAAAAGGTAGGCAATGAGCAACCAAAAGAATGGACTGAAATCAAGCATAGCCCTACGTTTAACCTTGATTATAGCGCAAATATAATGTTTGAATTTAAAAATAACAAAAAATGAAAGCAATATCCATCAAACAGCCGTGGGCGAGCCTAATCGCTCACGGTATCAAAGACATCGAGAACCGGACTTGGAAGTGTCCTCAGAAGTACATTGGACAAAGAGTGCTAATACATGCAAGTAACAGTAAGGGAGTAGGTTGGATAATGAACAGTGAGCAAAGAGTACAAATTCTAGTTCATCCTTCAGAATTAGCAGGTGTAGACTGCAACAAGTTACCTCGTGGTGTCATTATCGGCAGCGTGGTAATAGCTGACTGCGTACAGAACCATCCTTCAGTCTGGGCTGAGAAAGGTTGCTGGAACTGGGTGCTGAAAGATGCAGTACTATTTGATAAGCCGATTCAAAATGTGAAAGGAAAACTTGGTTTTGGGGAGTATAAAATAAAAGTTCCAGTTTCCTTTATATCAAACAAGGAAATCTATGACTATTTGATGATATAATCAAATGCTCTGTCTAAACATTTATTTATATCATCTTCTGTTAATATTAAATGAAATCCACTATGGTCATGCCCAGGTTTTATTTGAATTTTATTGATAGTATCGCTTGAAGGAATTCTAATAATATATGATATATCATGAAATGTAAAGGAATTAGCTGAAACATCTGGACGGATATATAAAAACACATTTATACAGTTTAATAAATCCGATTTTGACAAGCTTAAAATATATCTCCTGATATCTGTATTTGAGTAACCTAATAGTTTAAACATTGCAATAGTATAAGTTAGAGGAGACTTTGTATTAAATTCCGTAGTGCCTGATTTGTAAATATCTTCTTGAATATATAAATCTATTCCGTTTAAAATCGTATTTACATCTCTTACTGACAATGAATCAAATTTGTTGTTAATTTGTTTTGAAATATGCCTGATAGATTCTTTTGTTATGCAACATTTTTCAGATATAACTTTATATAAATATTCACGTGCTATTTCATCTATAGAATAGAAAAATGGTTGATGGGATGTGAATTTGTTGATATAACCATCATAGTTAGCCTCTTGTCCATAAAAATGCTGGAAAATACTTTTAGTTTTATTATAATCAAATACTGTTATGATATTGTTAAATCCAAATTTATTTGGCAATAATTCTGAATATGTAGTATCTTCTTCTTTTTGAGTACTACTGTTTTGATATTGGTATACTCTGTCAATATGTGCAGAGAAAATATTTAAAATTCTGAATAGATGAGCAGGATCCATACGGTCCAAGTCTTCGATGATTAAAATAACTTTTTTGTTGTTGCTTTTACAGAACCATTGAATATTATCAATTATAATTTGAGTGATTAAATCAATCTCATAAGGACTTCCTATTCTCTTTGAAAAAGATTCTAAAAAGGTTGCTATAATTTGATTCTCATCTTGGCTTTGAATTGCGTCCTTATATTCTTTATATTTTTTAGCCATCTTTTTCGACCAATTTAAAGCATGGTATCCAGCTAAGAAAAGAGATGCTGTTTGTTCTGGAACACCTAGACTTGGTAGTATTTTTAATAGATTACCCAAGAATGAGTCAGAATTCTGCATAATAAAGAATTGGAATATTAGTGAATCAGGGATTTCATAAGATGGCTCTATCATTTTCTTTGAAACCATTTGTATAAGAATATCTCTTTTAATATACTCAAAAACCTCTTTATTATCAGCTATCTGATAATTAACCGGATATATGGTAATAAATTCATAACTATCTCCATATTTCTTTTTGAATTCATTTAAAAAGTATGTTTTCCCGTCTCCAAATTTGGCTGAGAAAACGGTACGTTCGTTAATATCAAGATGGTCTTTGAAAGATTTAAGTTCGTTTTTTATTGGTATAAGTTCCATAACTATAAGTTTGTATCGTTTCAACAAAATTATAAGTAAAATATGAGAATCAACAAATAAAAATAAATAAGTTATAAACACATAATCGTGATTATAATTCTAGACAAATCATAATGGGCTTAAATGGATAAAATTTTCCTTTTTATTTGTTCATTCAAACAAAACTTACGAAGTTTGTAACAAGTGTAAACTATGATAATTTGAACTAATATGGATATTCAAGAAAAAGCAAACTCTTATGCTGATGGGAAAGCAAATGAAGCTATAACAAAGGCCATTGCTCAGGCATATATAGATGGATACAAAGATGGTTATAAGAGCGGTCAAGAAAATGCTCAAATAGGATGTAATGATGCGGAATTTGTTGACCTTGGTTTGTCGAGCGGGACTTTATGGGCATCTGATTATTTGAGAGATGAAAATGGAGAAATCTGTTATTTTACTTATGATGAAGCTTTGCAATATAAAATACCAACAATAGAACAATATAATGAGTTGATATTAGCTTGTTTGAGAAGAGGTTTTAAGGATGATCTTAACCAATACAGTGGAGTGTATTTTCTTGGTGTTAATGGCACTATGATGACTTTTAATAAAACGGGTAAGATTGGTTTTAATGTTATTATGAATCAAGATTCTTCCTATTTTTGGTTGTTAAATGATAATAAGGCTAATTATAAAACGAGTGCATGTCTCACTTCTAGTAGCAACTCAAAAATTGGCGTGTTTTGCGGATTTAAATTACCAGTTAGACTGGTACGGTAATCATTAAAATTTTCCAATCTTACTGACAACCCTTGTCAGTGCTTTGTGAATACCCGGTAACTGCTTTGTGGCGGTGACCGGGTATTTTATTTGAATATAGATACCAATAATGATGCAATGGCTATAATAGTATTAAAAATTAGAAGCCATTTATCGAAATTGGCCCCTTTACGTTGCTCTTCGCGGTATTTTTGTTGAGCAAGGATTTCCTTCTGATGCAACTCACGATATTTCTGTTGGGCGAGGATTTCTGATTTCTGAATTTGAAGAAAGTTGTATTGCTCTTCCATGAGAGCGCGTCTTTTCTTCTCATCCAGAGCCTTCATGTAATCAGAGTTTCCTGAGAATCCAGAGCCTATTTCAAAACCAAAATCATTCTTATAAGAATCAAATTCATTCATATAGATATAATTAAATTATACTATGGGCATACAATATGTGTGCCAGAGAAACGATGTCAAAATGTCATAAATATAGAAATTATAAACTTAAACAAATTGAGAGATAAAGCCTACCAGTGCGCAGTAGCCCACGGATGGCACGAAGAGAACCTGAGTGACGAACATTTCCTCTGCCTGGTCATATCCGAACTTATGGAAGCTGTGGAAGCAGACCGGAAAGGGAAACATGCGAAAGTTGCAATGTTCAAAGAATGGCAAGGGAATAGCGTCCCATTGACCGAAGAAACTAGGAAAAGGAGATTCATGGAATACTTTGAGGCATTTATCAAAGGGACTGTCGAGGAAGAACTTGCCGATGCCTGCATCCGTCTGCTGGATTTGGCTGGATTGAGAGGATATGATTTGGATAGCTTTGACTACGAAGGAAGCGATACGGAAGATTATTCTGATATGACCTTCACGGAGTCCATGTTTAGAATCTGCGTCTATGTCACCGACAACTTCTACAGGGATGAACCATTTATCCTCCTGAATGAGATATTCGCTTTCTGCCGGGATAGAAATATCGACATCTTCTGGCACATCAAGCAGAAAATAAAATACAATGAACTTCGTCCGTACAAGCATGGAGATAAAAACTACTGACCATGAAACACGCATTCTACGCCTTAATCATCATACAAGCCCTGTACGAGCTTGTGAAGCTGCTCAAATGTAAATCCATATACCGATACATATTCCGAAGCATACCCGTTCACTTTCCGGCAGCTTATTAGGGTATAAAAC
>OOCU01000054.1_pt1 | contig 143440 bp, 96 predicted proteins | sample 1671781 | NCBI WGS metagenome assembly OOCU01 (sample SAMN06348192, study PRJEB24527) | human gut metagenome | reverse complement strand
TGACGAACACGGATGGGATAACGAAGGTGTATTCAACTACGAAGGTGGTTGCTATGCTAAGGTTATCAACCTGGATAAGGAAAGCGAACCGGATATCTACAACGCTATCAAACGCGACGCTCTGTTGGAAAACGTAACAGTTGCTGCTGACGGTACAATCGATTTCGCTGATAAGAGCGTAACAGAAAACACTCGTGTTTCTTATCCGATCTATCATATCGAAAACATCGTTAAGCCGGTATCTAAAGGCCCGCACGCAAAACAGGTTATCTTCCTGTCTGCTGATGCATTCGGTGTATTGCCTCCGGTATCTATCCTGAACCCGGAACAGACTCAGTATTACTTCCTTTCTGGTTTCACAGCTAAATTGGCTGGTACAGAACGTGGTATCACTGAACCGACTCCTACATTCTCTGCTTGTTTCGGTGCTGCTTTCTTGTCATTGCACCCGACTAAATACGGCGAAGAATTGGTTAAGAAAATGGAAATGACCGGTGCTAAGGCTTATCTGGTTAACACTGGATGGAATGGTTCTGGCAAACGTATCTCTATCAAAGATACAAGAGGTATCATCGACGCTATCCTGGATGGTTCTATCGACAAAGCTCCGACTAAGGTTATTCCTTACTTCGACTTCGTTGTTCCGACAGAATTGCCGAACGTTGATCCGAAGATCCTTGATCCTCGCGATACTTACGCTGACGCTGCTCAGTGGGATGAAAAAGCAAAAGACCTGGCTGGTCGTTTCATCAAGAACTTTGCTAAGTTCACTGGAAACGAAGCAGGTAAGGCTTTGGTTGCTGCTGGTCCGAAATTGTAATTTACAGATTCAGGGCTATATAACCTGGATTAAGTATAAAAAATCAAAAAGCGTAGAACATTTTGTTCTGCGCTTTTTTTATATATCTATATTAATTTTATCATAAATGTTAGTTTGTTTTAAAATCTATTATTATCTTTACCCCAAATTATCCGTTATTGTGGGGTTTAAAGGTAGAATGATAAAGCATTTATTATTGATTTTCGGAGTCGCATTGTTTTTGTCGTCATGCGGCAAGGACGTCTCTTACCGAATAGAAGGCAAATTGTCTAATTTGGAAGATGAGACGTTGTATGCTGTTTTTGAAAATGACAATTACAAGGTCGTCGATACCATCACGTGTGAAAAACCCGGACAATTCTCTTTGAAACGCAATGAAGGTGATTTCAATACGGTCACAATCTTCTTCGATAACAAGAAAAGCTGGACTACGGCTTACCTGATCAAAGGTGAAAAAATAACCATTAGCGGTGATGCTCTTTATCCGTCTCTGTTGCAGGTAAAAGGCGGACGGATCAACGATCAGTTGAACTCCTACAAGAAGAGTATCAGTCCCTTGCTGAAGGAACAAGCGGATCTGTTCAAGATTTTGACGAATAAGGGAAGCTATACGAATACAACGGAGGAAACCGATATCCCGTCTCGTCTGACCAATGTGAATCATACGTTGTCGGAACGGGCCATGGAATACATACAGGCGCATCCCGATGAGGAGGCTTCGGCTGTTTTACTGCAATATTACTTCATGAATCCGGATGACACCCGAAAGCTGGATGAGTTACTGGCGGTGCTGAGTCCGAAGTTGAACAATTTCTATCTGATACGTAAACTGCAGGAATATAGTGCCAAGGCACAACGTACCTTGTTGGGTGCGGAAGCCCCCGGCTTTCATGTAAAGAACGTATACGGACAAACTGTGAGTCTGGATTCATTCCCGCAACGTTATTTGCTGCTTGCTTTTACGGCTCCCTGGTGCGATATGTGCCAGACGGAAGACCTGTTTTTGGATAAAGTCGCAATGAAATATCCGAAAGAGAAAGTGGATATGCTGCTGATCAGCCTGGACGACGACCCGAAGGAAGTCCGCAAGCTGCTGGCTAAAGACAGTATCGACTGGAACCTGGTGACCGACTCTGCCGGACAGGCAACGATGTTGGTCGACCTCTATAATGTAAACGCACTTCCCCGCTGTTTCCTGATCGATGAAGAAGGAAAGATCGTCATGAAGACGGACAACGGTGTGGAAATAGAACAAACACTTGAAAAACTGATAGAGTGATGAAATAACGAATTATAAACTTTCAACCAAAATCATTAATTATGTTAGTCAAATCGTATGCCGCCGCGGTGCAGGGCATCTCTGCAACCATTGTCACCATTGAAGTCAATTGTACGAAGGGAATCCAGTTCTTTCTGGTCGGTCTCCCCGATGTTGCCGTACGCGAAAGTCACGAACGTATCATCTCTGCCCTTCAGGTAAGCGGATATAAATTCCCCCGTAATCGTATTGTGATTAATATGGCGCCTGCCGATATCCGGAAAGAAGGTTCTGCCTATGATCTGCCGCTGGCTGTCGGCATATTGGCTGCGGCTGAAGAGCTGGATGCTTCCCGGCTGGATCAATTCATCCTGATGGGAGAACTTTCGCTCGACGGGAGCCTGCAGCCGGTGAAAGGGGTGTTGCCTATCGCCATCAAAGCGAGGGAAGAGGACTTCAAGGGCTTTATTCTTCCTAAACAGAATGCACGAGAAGCTGCGGTAGTCAATAATCTGGAGGTGTACGGGGCTTCGACCATCAAAGAGGTAATCGAGTTCATGAGTGGAAAGCGTGAACTGCAGCCGACTGTCGTGAACACGAGGGAAGAATTTTATGCCCGCCAGGAGCAGTTTGAGTTCGATTTCTCCGATGTACGCGGGCAGGAGAGTGTCAAGCGTGCCTTGGAAGTGGCTGCTGCCGGTGGTCATAACCTGCTGATGATAGGTGCACCGGGAAGCGGCAAGTCGATGCTGGCAAAACGGTTGCCGACTATTCTTCCGCCGTTCACCTTGCATGAATCGCTGGAGACAACGAAGATCCATTCTGTAGCAGGAAAGATAGGGGTGGAGACTTCCCTGATGGTACAGCGTCCGTTCCGCTCGCCGCATCATACCATTTCGAATGTGGCGATGGTAGGCGGGGGAGCTTATCCGCAACCGGGAGAGGTCAGCCTGGCTCATAATGGGGTACTGTTTCTCGATGAGTTGCCGGAGTTCAACCGAAGTGTGCTCGAAGTGATGCGTCAGCCGCTGGAGGATCGCAAGATCACGGTTTCGCGTGCCCGTTTCTCGGTCGATTATCCTGCCAGCTTTATGCTGGTCGCTTCGATGAATCCTTGCCCGTGCGGTTATTACAACCATCCCGACCGGCCTTGTCTTTGTCCTCCGGGAGCGGTGCAGAAATACATGAACCGTGTTTCGGGACCGTTGCTCGACCGTATCGACATACAGGTGGAGATCGTTCCCGTGCCTTTTGAGAAGATTTCCGAACAACGTCCGTCCGAACCCAGTCTGGCTGTCCGTGAACGGGTTATCAAGGCGCGTGCTATCCAGGAAAAGCGTTTTTCCGATTATGAAGGTATCTATTGCAACGCCCAGATGACTACGCCGCTTCTGCATAAATATGCCGTGCCCGATGCTGCCTGTCTGGCCTTGCTCAAAACCGCCATGCAGCGTCTGAGCCTGTCCGCCCGTGCCTACGACCGTATCCTGAAAGTCTCCCGCACCATTGCCGACCTTGATGCCTCCGAAAACATCGAGACCCGCCATCTCGCCGAAGCCATCAATTACCGAAACCTCGACAGGGAGAGTTGGGGACTGTAGAAATTTAAGGAAGACTATTTCTACCAGGATGATACTATTGCGTCGCTTCCTAAGTAAATTGGGTAATATACCATTCACCTATCACCTTTTCATACTCGCTTTTTGATTATCATGGGCTTATGGGTGAATGGATGGGGTGAACGGTTCTATAAAAAGGTGAATGGTTGGTTCGAACCCTTCACCTTTTTAAAATGAACCCTTCCGGCAATTAAAAAGTATCTTGCTTCTGGTTACTTGTTGCTATCAAACACGTTACTAATTAACTCTTTAGATATTACTTTCGGTCTTTAGAACCTCCGTCGTTAAGCTTTGCGACCTTTGTCGTTAAGCTTTGTGACCATGCTCGTTAAGCTTGCCGACCTTGGTCGGTAAGAATAGAGGTTATGACGTTTGACTTAATCGTTCCTGACTTTCTGTTTGGTGAGCAATACTATGAGTAATAAAAATAAGTAATCTAAAAAATGAGAGTGAACGGTTTATGCGAACCATTCACTTTTTTGAGCAACCGTTCACCTGTTAAAATGATATGTTATATGTTGATATTTAGTTGAATATGTTTGTTATGGTGAACGGTGAACGGTTTAATCCTGTTTTATCATGTAGAGGCGGTAGTTCTCACAGAACTTCAACTATTCCGGTATTCCAACGGGCTGATACCCACATGTCGTTTAAAATATTTGCCGAAGAAGGACATGTTTGTGAAGTTCAGCGAATAGGCGATATCCTGCACCGAAGTCTCGGTCGATTTCAACTGGGCCTTGGCATCCATGATGACCATCGATGCGATGATATCGATGCAGGTTTTTCCTGTGGCTTGCCGGATCGTTGTACTTAAATGAGCCTGTGTAATTCCCAGTTTATCAGCGTAGAAGGATACGTTTCGTTCCTGACTGTAATGTTGCATGACCAGTTGTGTAAACTCGTGTGCGATCTGTTCACTTTTTCCTAAAACTGTTTTTTTAGTTCGTAAATCCTTATACAAATCGCCTAGTCCGTGGATCAAGGTGAAGAACATATGTTTGGTAACCTCTCTGCTGATTTTTCCGTAACAAGTGATATAGGTCCTGGCCAGCAGATCCATATGGTCGCGGAAGATTTGGGCGACTTCTTCTTTCAACGGGAAAACCGGTGAGGTCTTTATCGTATAGAAGATGTCGAGAGTCGATTTGATAATATTGGTTGATGTAATGAATAGGGAGGAATAGCCTATGAAATAGATCTTTAGCTCTCCTGTTACTTTCAGTATCTGGAGAATACTTCCCGGCAGGATGGTCACGAAGTCGTTTGCTTTTACCTGGTAGGTCGTTGCATCGATTGAAGCCTCGATTTCTCCTGCCATGCAGAGCACGAAGATACCAGCTTTCAACCGGCAGGGAAAATTCGTGTACATATTCAGTATTTCGGGGCTGATATCTTTCCCGACAATCCAGTCTTCGGGGATGTCGAGTTTGGGTAGCTCCTTAGCTGTATTTGTGTCCATTTGCTTGTTTTTATATAGCTGCAAATGTATTCATTATTTTTCAAAGGCTGATCTGTTTTCTTATAAATAGAACACTGGAATATCTCCTTTCTGTACCATATCATATATAATAAAGAAAGTTAGTTAATATGTTTTAAGACATGTCTAAAAAAAAGGACAGTAAATCGTATAAATAGACCTTGTGAGGTTCCGAAATTCGGAGTTAATTTGTCCCCGATAAAAAATGCATAGATACTAGTATATAATATTAAGGTTAGAAAATAACCGTAAAATTGGCATAAGAGGGAAATGGAAATGAAGAGAAGACATAGTTCTGCGAGAGCTATGGCGTTGTTTACGTATATTTCTGTATTAATATTAAGTCTGTCTGCTTGTGATGAGGAAGGTCATTCTTCCAAATCGGGAAAACTACGTTTAAGTCTGACCGCCGATACCACTTCCCTGAAGAAAGGTATCGATTCGGGCATCACCAAAGCGGTTTCGGACGAGTTCACGCAATTCCTTACTACAGAAGATTATCGGATATTGATTGTTACCGACAAAGACACCACAAAATCATACGACCGTTTCGACCAGATGCCGTCTGAGATCGAACTGCCCGAAGGTGCTTACACCCTGGTTGCCTCCAAAGGGAACAATCTCCCTGCTGAATTTGAGAATCCTTATTTCGAGGGGAGTACTGCCTTTACCGTAAAAGAGGGGATGAGTACACCGCTGGAGGTGACGGCGACATTGGGGAATGCACGGATCACGGCTGAATATACCGACGATTTTAAGGAAGCGTATTCAGAGTATACGGTTTTGCTGAGTTCTTCGTATACGACTGCCGATTTAGAGATTGTCAAAGGCGAAACGCGTCCGGCATATATGCAGGTGGACAAGGACGGAACGAATATCGCTATCGGTATCAAACTGAAGAAGATAACTGAAGAGACGGAGAAAACATATTACGTACCGACTGCATTGAAGCTGGAACGCCGACAGAATGTGCGTCTGGTGTTTAAAACGGATGGAGAAGCGTTGGATGGAATCGGGCTGGATATTGTATTGGATGATACGATGGAGGAAGTGACGATGACGACGGAGATTCCGGATTTTATGTGGCAACAGGTGACGAAGCCGACACTGAGTGCCGGAGGCTTTAAAGATGGTGTTTCTTTGGAAGTAAAAACTTCGATATTTGATGAAGAACTGCAAGTGGGATTCAATATTCCTGGTGGTCTGAAGTCTTTGTCCGTAAAACGTTGGATAGGTGATGCGGATGAAGAAGAGGCCGAAGAAATCGATTTTGTGACGCAAGCGGATGAGGCAAAGTTACAGGGATATCGCTGGATGGTCGGTGATACTGAAGACGGAGATTTGTCTAAAGCTCGGGCCGGTTATGTGAGTTTGTTGACGGCAATCCGGAGCTTGCAAGCAGACCCGGATGTTCCTGTGGTTTATCATTTTTCATTCCATGCTATTGATGCGACAGGGAAAGCGTATGAGAGTAATACAGTTCGTCTGACTGTAACAGTATTACCAGCGGGTAATCCATTTATCGATAAACAGGCGTTGGCTTTACCTTCGGAAGTGGTAGAAGGGGATGAGTTGGAAGATGTGTTACAAGCATCTTTGATAGCAGAAGGCTTGATTGATCAGGAGAATACGACATTGATATTAACTGGTACAGACGGATTGAAAAAGGCCTTTAAATTGAGTGATGATACAGATCGGAATACATTATATACAATGTATGGTATCGGTGTGGAGAAAATAGCTGATTCACGTTTAGATCTGTATATATTTAAGCCATTCACAACATTTTTGTCTGCCCCAAAAGAGGGAGGAAGCCATACATATACATTGAAGTTACATCTGCAAGATAAAAACGGAAAGACGGATGAAATGATGAAAGAGATTGTAGTGAAAGCTCCGAAATTCGATTTTGTGACAAGTGAGGGAGACGCTTTTGCTAAACGAATTGTCCTACGTACTGATTTCTTGGGTGATGAGAATAAGAATAAACTGACTTATCAATATTTGAATGGAAATGATTGGACGGATATACCGAATCAATCGTTGAGAAAAGATGCTGACGGAAACCAGTGGGTAGACACTTTGCGTAATTTGACTCCGGAAACGAAATATTCAGTTCGTGCGATATATAACAAGGGTAAAGAATATGAACGTGTCAGTAAAGAGGTAATGGTTACAACTGAGACGACTGGCACGATTCCGAATGGAGGGTTCGAAGAATGGAGTATTGCACCTGATGAAAACGGAAATGATGTTCCTGGTTTGGAGAAAGATATAAATGGTATTACTGGTTTATTCGAAAAAATACCATTCCCTTACCGTTGTTGGGAAGTTTGGCAACCATGGAATGAGATATCAGAGGATGTAAAGTGGAATACCTTGAATCTTATGACTACAAGTGCAGGAGGGGTATATAATGGTTTTGCTTCAGAGGCTAGCCGTAAATGGACGAGATATGTGGCTAATTCGGGTACAGTTAGAGTGGAAGGTGAAAATGGAGGATATGCGGCTCTTATTCGTACTGTCGGATGGGGTAGTGGAAATACTGCATCAATAAGTGGTGACTTAGGTAGTGTGAAGACATGTACTCCAGGAGAATTGTATTTAGGAACATATTCTTCGGGAGCTAAGTATGGAATGCCTTTTACAACAAGACCTACTGGATTTAGATTTAGTTATAAGTATGAACGGAAAACTAATGATGAGTTTATTGCAGAAATAGTGGTGTTTGATGAGCAAGGAAAAGAGATAGCGAGAGAAAAGACTGCTTCTTCTCAATCTTCAGAATGGGTTACTGGATATGTAAAGTTGAATTATAAAGGAGAGAATAAACAGTCAAAAGCTGCAAAAATGTATATTCGTTTCGTTTCAGGGACATCTACATCTACTAGTGATCTGATGATTTATCCACCAGCTTCAAATTTGAGTAATGGTGAATATGTTGGTAGCCAACTTTATATTGACAACGTCGAATTAATATACGAATAAGGAAAAGATGAAAAAAAATATACTATACTGTTGTCTGTGTACTGTATTGCTGGGTTTGTCGGCTTGTGGAGACGGGTCGGTTGATAAGAACGAATACTTTGAGGAGGGTATGGGAGGTTTGCGACTGATGGCCGGTTATTCAACTGAAATAAAGGTGCCGATTATTACCCGAAGTGCGGATTTCAGTGATTTGGTAGTTGAAGATCTGCATATAGTGATTACTGATAACAAGGATAATTCAGTGAAGCTGGATAAGGTTTATGGGGATTTGTTGAACGAGGAAGAAGGAGGTCTGCCTATCGTCCTTCCGTTGGGTGAATATACCGTGAAAGCTTGTACAACCACGGACACGGCTGACGGTATAACTGAAATTCCTTATTTTATGGCTGAAAATAACAAGGTCATGGTGGTGGAAAAACAAATTTCTAATGTAGCCCTTTCTTGTACGTTCGAAAGTATAGGGGTTGAATTGGAGATTTCAGATCAGTTTAAGCAGCTGATGAAAGAACACCCGAATAACTATTCTTATCAAGTAACAGTTTCTAATGGTGTGGCTTCTTGGGAGTTTACGCCGGAAAAAATGACGACTGCTTATTTTTTGGATGCATGTAAAGCATTAGTTGTAAAAGTGAAGGTTCGACTGGGTAGTTCTAATAAGTGGTATCCGGAGCGGACGTATTACGTAAAGAATAGTTTGAATACACCTGCTACTTCTCCGCAGTTGGGAGAGTATTATGTAATACGACTGGATGCGGGTCTGGAATCGGAAAAGGTCTTGTCGTTGAAATCAGTTACACAGAACATAACAGAATAAACACATGAATAACAGAATATATTGGAGCCTTTTATTGCTTATCTCTTTTTTGTTCTCTTGTGAAATGAAGAAAGATCTGTTCGGTGAAAAAGAAGGACAGACAGGAGATGGCATGTCGATAGAGAATGTCGGTTTGCTCGATTTGGAAGTAAATGCAGAGAAAGAGACCCCAGTACCGGGTACTAAAGGTGATAGCGATATAGATGAGACATTGAACTCGGATGATTTTGCCGTTTCTATTTTGGATAGTTTAGGACAACTTGTAAAGTCGTATGAGTCGTTTGCTGCGATAAAAGAGGAAGGTGAGTTGTTGTTGCCTCCCGGACTTTACCAAGTATCGGCAAGTTTAGGTGATAATGTGAATGCGGGATTCGATCAACCGTATTATGCAGGTGATACCACTTGTATAATCTCAGCTAAAGAAGTAGCGAAAGTTGTGGCTAAATGTCGGTTACAGAATAAAAAACTGCAGTTTGGCTTTTCTGATAAATTCCTGCAGCAGTTTAAGGGTGATTATACGATCGTGGCAGACAATGGTGTAGGTGTGTTGACTATTCCAGCTAATGAAGAACGTGTTGCTTATCTGAAGAACAGCGGAACCTTGCGTTTTACTGTTTATGCTACGACAAAGGATGAGAAGGCTTGTACCTATTCAGTAGACCTATCTAAAGAAGATACGATATTGGAACATAATAATGTATATATCGAATTAGATACCGAATCGATTAACCCTATTCCCCCTGATACACCTGATGGTGGAGATGAGGGGGAAGAGCCGGAAGAACCAGTTGATCCTGATGAACCGGAAGTACCTGACGAACCGGGAGATTCAGAACAGACTGTTGCTCGTCCTTTGCTGAAAGTGGATATATCTTTGGTGGAGAAGGACTATGTGATTGAAATACCGTCTGTCTTTGAAGAGTCGGAAAAACCGGATACACCGGGAGGAGATCCGGATACGCCCGGAGGTGGGGATGAGCCGGGAGGAGATACACAGCAAAAGATTGGTATAACCGGAACGATCGATGGACGTTCTTTTGATGTTAATCAGGTGCAGACAATTACATCTACAACCAAAAGCGTGGTAATTAATTTGTATTTGCCAACAGGTTTATCTCAGTTAGATGTGGATGTGTCGATCGGAGCAGATATAAAGTTATCGCTTGATTTGCTCAATAAGTCTTCTGTGGATGAAGTAAACGGTATCCTGGCTAATTTGGGCAAGAAACTGGTAGTTCCTTCGAAAGGTGATAAAGGTAATTTGAAGTTTGATATATCGGGTTTTCTAGGGCTGATGGATACGAGCAACTCGTTTAAAATCTCTTTGGGAGACAAGAATGGAGAGAAAACGAATGCGACTATAAAGTTGAATAAGAAATAAGCGATAGATATGGACTATAAAAGGATAATAGGATACATTCTTTGCCTGTTAATGACTTTTTGTCTTTCATGTAAGGACGATACGGAGGGACTTCCAACCGGTATGCTTTATTTGAATGTGGAGGAAGATGCATCTTTGCAGACCCGGGCTACATCGGCAGTAACTTATGAATCGCTCCGGGTAGCGATCATTAAAGGAGAAGAAGATACGTTGAAAGTTTATAATGATTATCTGGAGGAGGTAAAAGGTGAACGATTGATATTGCCGGTCGGAACATATACGGTTGCCGTTAGTTCTAATCATGATGGTGCTGCTGCATGGGAAGCTCCTTTCTATGCTGGGCAGGAAACAGTGGAAGTGAAGCAAGGCGAGATAACAAATGCAAAAGTGACTTGTACTATCCATAATACAAAGGTTTCGGTTGAAGCTTCTCAACTGAAAGAATATTTCACTGATTATCAAACGGAAGTGAGTAACTCTTCCGGTTCGCTGACTTATACCCGCGATGAGTACCGTGCCGGATATTTTGCACCTGAAAAGTTGGCGCTTAAGCTAAGGTTGGTGAATCGGGACGGCAACGAGTTTGTCATTAAACGAGTATATCCGAATATTGAGCCGAAATATCATTATACTTTTAAGTTTGAGATAGATAACCAGGGACCGGGAGATACGGATGCCGGTATCGATTTCGATATCACTATTGATGAAGAGCATAAAGAAATAACCTGTCCGATCTTTATCCGTGAAGAGGATTTGACACAAATGGGAGAACCTTCTTTGCGACTTCAAGGTTTTACGGATGAAGGGATTTATCAGCATCCGGAGATCGTGGACGGTATGGATGTACCCGTGGCAGGGACAGTAGGTTTGGTTTATCGTATAGGTAAGAAAAACAGTGTTCAATCATTTAAGGTGACAACCGACTCTCCGGTGTTCGGTACTTTCGGATTGGCGGAATTTGAAATGACCGATGAAGTGATTGCAGAGCGGGCTGCCCAATTGGGATTCCCTCGTTTGCCGGGTAAGTCTATTGAAGAGGAAGAACTTTATGTGAACTATGAGTTGGATCTTTCGACTATGTTATCTTATCTGAAAACTATAGATCGCAAACCAACCATACATACCTTTACAGTCACCTTACTCGACAATATCAATCAGGAAACATCCATTGATTTCTCCTTCAAGATAATGCCGGATGTGGATGCATATGTAGAAGAGCCTATCAAATGGACGCACTTTGCTGTATTGAAAGGTGTTTGTCTGGATGAATCCAGTTATTTCATGTTGAAGGCAGCAGACGGAGAACCGAAGAAGGTTGATGTTGTTCAGCGAGATGTGGAAGGAAATTTGTCAGCTTTGGTGATTGGATTAACTCCTGATACAGAATATTCGTATTGGATTGAATCGGCGGATAATAGTGCGATGAAGTGTGAACCTGTCGTTTTTAGTTTAACTAAGCCATTTGAGGTGCCGAACTTGAATTTTGACCAATGGGGTAAACGTAATGATCAGGGAGCTTTAGGGAAGGTCGATTATATTTATGCCGTGGGGGTAAATTCTACTGGAGGTATTTTTTGGGAATCCGGGAACCGGGGTGCTGCATCCGGGGGGGAAGTCCTGTTGCAGGGAGAAGACTCGGATGTCAAACAAGGGAAAGCTGCCAGATTAACTTCTCGTTGGGCCGGAGCTATTGGTATCGGTGCGTTCTCTGCAGGTAGTATATTCTCTGGTTCTGTACAGGAAGTTTCTACTGCAGGTGCTAAGCTGAAGTACGGACAATTGCACAATGGTTATCCGACTGCTTTACAGGGATGGTATAAATATCACCCGGGTAAGATTAATTGGGTGGATAATAAAGAGACATCAACAAGCGAGACGGATGAGGCCGTTATTTATATAGCTTTGGCTACTAAGCAATATATCTTGGTGTCGTTACGGACAGATATAAAAGGTGTCGTGACTTTCGATCCTACAGATAGCGGTGTGATCGCTTATGGTGAAATGAAGACTCAGCAGGAAGTTGCAAATTATGAACAGTTCAATATACCGTTGATATATTCTCGATTGCCGAAAGCAGATGAGAAAGTATACCTTATTATTATGGCTGCATCAAGCAGTAAAGGAGAGTTTTTTAAAGGTTCAACGGACAGTTACTTGCTTTTGGATGAGTTCGAATTGAATTATGACTACAATGATTCTGCCATTCCCGCTTCTATGGCTGGAGATATGACACCGGTAAATATAAACGAATTAAACTAGAATATGAAACAACTCTTATCCCTTACCATATTGTTGATATGTTGTTCTGTATTGCCGGCGAAGGCAAAGGAGAACAAGTATGACCGGGGTATTCTGATGAAAACTTTTATCCCGAAAGGGCAATGGATGGTTGGTACTACGTTTTCCTATAGCGAACATGTGGACGAAAACTTTGAGTTTTTATCTGTGTTGAAGGATATTAATAGCGAAGGGTATACCTTTAAGGTGACTCCGTTGGTGAGTTATTTTATTCGCGACAATATTAGTATCGGCGGTCGTTTCTCCTATTCACGTACCAATACGGATATAGGTAATATATCTCTGGAACTGGGTGACGATCTGAGCTTTGATGTCGATAATTTTAAGTCTGTATCCAATACATATACGGCGGCGATCTTTCTCCGTACCTATTTGAATCTGGGAGACAGCAAGCGTTTCGGATTGTTTAATGAGGCGCGTGTGTCGTATGGTTATTCAGAAAGTAACAGTAGCTCAGGTACAGGAATCGATCTTTCCGGTATGTATCAGTTAAAGCATAACCTGAATATCGGTGTGGCTCCCGGTCTGACTGTCTTTATTAACGATTATGTGGCAGCTGAGGCTTCGGTTAGTGTGGCAGGTTTGAACTTCAACTGGTATGATCAGACAAAAGATCAGGTATATAAAGGGAAACGCACGGCAAGTTCCGCTAATTTCAAGATCAATCTGTTGTCGATCGATTTAGGTATTGTCTTTTATTTGTAAAAACAGGGCATGAAGGGAAGAAATAGTATCTGGTGTTTTTTAGTAGGTCTGCTGCTGACAGGCTGTGTGGAAAACGATCTGCCTTATCCTACCATCGAAGGGATTATTGAAGAGCTTGCCGTTGAAGGACAGACTTCGGTAAAGATCGATAAGACTTCGGCTTCCGTCTCTGTAAAGGTGGCGGATACATTGGACCTGAGGGACCTGAGAGTGGAAAAGCTGGTCGTTACTTCGGGTATGACCGTTATACCGGATTCTGTAGCTTGCAAAGACTTCCGCCATTTCCCGGATACCGGATTTGTGTCGGTTGACAGTTTGCCCGAGACGGTCAATACGCGAATGAACTTTAAGAAACCGGTTTCTTTTCTGCTTCGTTTGTATCAGGATTATCCCTGGAAAGTGACGGTGGTACATGATATACTGCGTAAAGTAACTGTTGCAAACCAGCTGGGGGCTTCCCTGATCGATGCTGATACGCATAATGTAATTATATATGTGGATTCAACAGCCCAGCCTTCTTTGCGTAATGTGAAAATAGAGACCTTCCAGTTAGGTAGCAGCATCGCAAAAACGACACCCGAACCGTCGGAGGTAACCGATTTTACCCGTCCTCGCATCTTCCAGGTATCCGCTTTTGATGAAACGGAAGAATGGACCGTGAGTGTGGCGTATCCGCCTGCCGGAATGTCGTTTACCTCTTTGTCGGCATGGGCAAAGCGGGCGGTTGTGACGGGTAAGACATTGACCGGACAGGTTTCGGCTTGCTATCGCGGTAAACCGCAGGCGGAGACAAAGGCTGATTCGGAAGAAGGCTGGGAGGAAGTGCTTTCCAGCGAAATAGAGATAGATGAAGAAGGAAACTTCACGTTGGTCTTTACGCATCTTAAACCGGGCATGGAGTATGAATATCAGTTAACGGTGGATGGTGCATCCGAGGATATCAAAACATTTACGACGGAGGCGGTGGAGTTGGTGCCAAACCTCTCATTGGACGATTGGTTCAAAGACGGCAAAAGCTGGTATGCCGACCTTGATCTGACTCCGGAGAATTATTTCTGGGATTCAGGAAACAAAGGCTCGAATGCCGTAGGTGAAGCGAATCCGACTTCTCCGGAAACCAGTGATGTCGTAAAGGGGAAAGCTGCTCGTCTGGAAAGTAAAACGGTAGCCGGTGTGTTTGCTGCCGGTAGTTTGTATACCGGGACTTTTGGTAAGGTTGAAGGACTGAGTGGTGCTTCGTTGAACTTCGGTCGTCCGTATACGGGTCGTCCATCTGCTTTGCGTGGCTATTATAAATACAATTCCGGTACCATTGATAAAGCGAAAGATCCGTATAAGGAGCTGGAAGGGCGTAAGGATTCTTGTCATATCTATATGGCTTTGTTTTCCGGCTGGACATCTCCGTTCCCTGTCAATACGAATACCGGAACATTTGTCGACCTGACCTGGAACAATGAGAATCTGCTCGCCTTCGGTCAGCTGGTTCAGGGTGAAACTGTCAAAGATTACACCCAGTTCCGCATCGACATGGAATATCGTGACCAAACAACAAAGCCAACATATATATTGATCGTCGCTTCCGCCAGTAAGTATGGTGATTACTTTACGGGCAGTACGAGTAGCGTGTTGTTGCTGGATGAGTTGGAGTTGGTGTTTGAGTAGGTGGAGAATTATCCATCGAATTGTTCTTTGAAGTAATGGGATTTGGAATGCAGGAAGATTCTGGAATAAAAACAGTCAAGAATGTTTCCTAAAAGGGAACGTTTTGCTATCTTTGCTACTCATGGTTTTATTAAGAAAACTCAAAAAACTCCACTAAAGGAGATTGTTAAGGCAAAAGAAATTAGGAAACAATATTTCGATTCTAAATAATTAGAAATATGGATAAAATGAAATTTTATACAGAAGAGGAAGCTTTAGACAGGCTATTAGGTGTAAGAGGCACTCCGGAACGGGAAAAGTATGAAGATGATATTAACAATTTCCTAATCGGCGAGGCTATCAAGCAAATTCGTGAAGCCAAGAATCTCACCCAAGAGCAATTGGGGGAATTGATGGGTGTCAAGAGGGCGCAAATATCCAAAATAGAAAGTGGAAAAAGCGTCAATTTCTCAACGATTGTCCGAGCTTTCAGAGCTATGGGCGTAAAATCGGCAAACCTTGATTTAGGTTCATTGGGCAAGGTCGTTCTTTGGTAAATACCTTTTCGATAAAAAATATTTCTTTCCTTTCTGATTCCAAATTCAGAAGAAAACCTGCTTATTAAGTAAGATCAAGCTTACTCGATAAGTAGATAGAAACTTACTTAATAAGTAGCTGGCGGCTTACTTACCGAGTAACCGGAGGCTTACTTACTAAGTAAGTTTTTGTTTGCTTCAATACTTCATAGAACGGTTGATTAAGAATAAAATAATGGGATTGTGTCAAAACAGAGGTTCTGTCATGGCGGACTTGATCCGCCATCTTATGCTAAACCGTAAGTTTGGCACATTCTTCACTCGATATAAAATAAAGACAGATTAGGAACAAATAAAAATACATTCGGAAGAAATAAACTTTCCTTTCGGAAGAAAAGGAAAAGGTTTTCGAGAGGAGGAGAAAAGAATGAAAGGAAATAGGATTATATTGGGCTGGATCGTTTTGTTGGTGGGGCTGCTTTGCTCGGTGGAAGTAGGGGGTGTAACAAATGTGAATTCGGAGCAGACGTTAAGGAATGCAATAAACAATGGAGATACGTATATTCGTTTAATGGGCGATATTTCATTAGGTAGTACATTAACGATTACGAATTGGAAAGGTACGTTGGATTTGAATGGAAAAACAATATCATTTACATCCGTAAATAGTATAGCGATTTGTATATCAGTTTCTAATGGTGAATTAACTATTATTGGGAATGGATTAATAAAGGCAGAAGCAACATGGAAATTAGGTAGTTGGTCTTCCAAATTTGATGCCATTTCATTATCTTATAGTGGGGGGATGGTTTATATTCATAATGCTCGTTTTGAATCAATTAAATATTTAGGGGGAACTGCATATACTTTAGATCCAAATAATGGTCATACAGTAGCAGATATGATTCCGAATGGTGCATATATGACCAATAGTAATGATTATTCAAGTACAGGTCTTGCTGCTACATCGACAACGGTTGCATTGACCAATTATAAAATCTCTTATAATCCGAATGGTGGGCAAATGGCATCAACGAATGCTGAATATAATCTTGAAACAGTAAACAATTTTCAATTACCGATAGAGGGGAATATAATTAGAAAAGGATATTTTTTTACAGGTTGGACAGATAATAATGGTACGGCTGTAAATACTTCTTATTTGCAATCTAAAATTCAATCATCAGGACATGTGCCATCTGTGGATATGACTTTTACTGCAAATTGGAAAGCTATAGATTATACTGTGACTTATTTTAGTGAAGGTAAAGATATAACCTCAACAGTAGATGGACTGAAAACATATCAAATAGGAAATAATACAACACTTCCAACTCTCAAACGAAGTGAAGCAGATTTTCTAGGTTGGAAAGATCGGTCTACTGGTCAAATGATAACGAACTTACCGGGAGATGATCCTCGGGATTTAGAGTTAGATGCGATATGGGATAAGAAGTATAATATAACTTTTGTGACAGGAACAGATGGACCTATCTCGGGAATATCAGCTACTACAAGTCAGGAGGTGTCAATTCCCACTCCGAAAGAAAAGAAAGGCTATACATTTGAATATTGGTCTGACGGGAAAGGAAATACAATTCATGATAAGATCTCGGCAAATGTTTATGACTCGGATATAACATTAACCGCCGTATGGAGTCCGATTACTTATCATGTTACATTCAAAGATGGAGAAGAAACTAAAGATACAAAGGAATATACGATAGAATCCGGTTTGTCCGATTTTCCAACTATTCGTAAGGATGGTTATGTATTTAATTCTTGGTTGAATGAAAACAGAAAGCCTGTTTCTTCTATTTCAGAAGGTACAATTGGAGATAAAATATTTACAGCTGATTGGACGGAAATAACCTATACGTTGACTTATGATTATGCAGATGGTAAAACACCATCTTCTTCTGATACATATAAATATACGGAAACAGGTCAAACACAAATAAGAAGTGCTTCACGTAAAGGATATAATTTCTTAGGTTGGTTTTTACCTGGTAGCACAGAGAAATTGGAAAAGGTTCCGACACCTATTAGTGATACGCAGACAGAATTTTTACTTACGGCAACCGCTAAATGGGAAATTCAAAACTATAAAGTCATCTTTTACTTGAATGATGGAACGGGGGCTGCATTAAGTGAGAAAGAATATACCTATAATGTGAATACTGGTATTCTTGAGAAAGATATGCCTAAGGATATTAAGCGTACCGGTTATGACTTTGGCGGTTGGTTTGGAAATGAAGCATGTACGGGTGATAAGATAGAAAATGTATCTGCCGGAGCTGGAGAACTGAAGCTTTATGCGAAATGGACTCCTAAAACATATACTATCACTTATGATATGCAAGGAGGTACAAATGCTTCGAATGCTCCTTCTTCTTTTATATATAACGAAGGATGTCTTTTGCCGAGTGAAAATGTAAAACGAGATCATTATGTATTTACAGGTTGGACAACAGAAGCCACATCAACTACCTACGTGAAATCTATTCCTGCTAATACGGAAGGAAATCAAAAATTTTATGCCCAGTGGACTCCCTGTGTATATACTATTTCGTATGTAACCAATACTGAAACAACGCTTCCTGCCCAATCTTATTTGTATGGTACGGAAGTAAAAACAAAGAAAACATATAAAGAGGGATATACCTTGACTTGGTGTTATGATACCGCCCTAACACGTCCTTTTGGTGATCTAATTACCCCAGATAAGATTTTGGCAGGGACAGGTGATGTATTGACCTTGTATGCCAAATGGACACCGGTGGAATATACGATCAAATATAATTCTTATTATGGGGAGATTGCTTCCGGTAAGATCGAGAAATACACTATCGAACGGGAAGTGACACTTCCGACAGATGTGCGCCGTGAAGGTTTCTCTTTTGCCGGTTGGTATGCCGATGATTTGTTGAAAGAGAAGATAACGAAGATCGAGAAAGGAAGTTATGGTGATAAGACGGTTTACGCCACCTGGGATCGTGGTTATCAAGTAATCGTATCTCAACCGTCGAATGGAAAGATTACAGTTACTCATAATGGAAATGCAGTCGTTTCAGGTGCGATGGTTGGTAAAGGTGAATCGTTGGTTGTTACGGCTACTCCGGCAACATCTGATTATGTATTGAAGCAATTGACAGTAAACGGGACTACTTATACGACTAGTCCTCAAACAGTGGTGATGCCGGAGAAAGATTTGAAGATCACGGCAGAGTTCACAATCTCATCTGTACCGGCAGCCCCTGCCCCTAAAATAATCCTTTCCCCTGCCGGCATGGATAAATTTCCGAAGGGAGAAAATGTGAAAGTGCAGTTGGAGAAGACGGATGAAGCTACTACGTTATATTACCGTTTGGACGGTTCGCCGGAGAAGGCTTATTCGGGAGAGTTCCTGGTTGAGAGTGCTAAAGATACGGTTCTTTTGGAGGCTATTGCGAAGAAAGAAGGTTATCGGGATGGGGTAACAACACGTTATATCATCTTCGATAATGGAAAGATTACCCTGACCTTCGATCTCCCTTTAGGTGTGAAAGCGACTAATCCCACCGGTGGCGATGTGGTAACGGCTACCACGACCGGAGGTTCTTTTGAGTTTATGCTGACAGTGGATAAAAATTATTATACGAATCTTGACTCAATGGTTGTCTCGGCGAATGATTCGACGATTACGGGGAATGCTTCCGGGCTTTATACGTTAACGAACTGCTCGTCCGATATTACGGTGACTGTCTCCGGTCTGAAAGCTAAAACCTGTACGGTTACATTGCAGCAGACAGAGAACGGACAGATCAAGTTTACCGATGGTGCGGACGAAACGGCCTCGGAAGTTGGATACGGATCATCGGTATCGATTACGGCAGTTGCTGATGAGGACTTTAAGTTCCTGCAATGGAATACCGGCGGCCAAAGCAACCCGCTGAACCTGACGGTTAGCAGGGATACGACTATTTCTGCCCGTTTCATCTCTGATTATAAATCGTATATGATGACTTTACCGCAGATAGAAGGAGTGACCGTGAAACCGTTCTCCGGTTATTCTACCGAAGTGAAGAAAGACGGAACGTTTAAGTTTTACCTGGTTCTCGCTAAAGGATACCGTGAAGGAAATCTGGTTGTTCGTGCCAATGGTGAAGAGTTGACGAAGAATAAAGGAGGATATGCGATCTACCATATAAATAAGAACATCAGCATTTCGGTCGATGGTATTGTCCGGGATTCCATAAAGCTGACATTGCCGGATCATGTGACGGCGAAAGTTGTTGAAACGATGTCCGGCGTAGTCGGTCAAGGGCTATTTGAAGAAACGATGCTTTTGCTTCAGGCGAAAGCGCCCGAAGGCAAAATCTTTAGTAAATGGACGGACGGAAAGACGGACAATCCCCGAATGGCAACGGCAGTGGATGCAGCCCAGCTCATACCTCTGTTTACAGATAAGGAAGATGCTGCGTATGCAAAGGTGATCCTGAATCAATCACCGGGAGCCGGTATTACGGGAGCCAATTCGAATATGGATGCAGTGAAGAGTGGTGACGTTGTGCAATTGAAAGTCGTTTTGCTTCCTGCTTATAGCCAGAGCGAGGTCGTTTTGACAGCCGATGACAAGGTGCTGACTCCTGAAACTTCTTTACGCGCAGCATCTGAGACAAAGACCTATGTATATAATTTGCCGGTGGATAAAGACGGTATAACGGTGAAAGTATCGGGACTGAAACTAAATAGCTACGAGGTTACAGTGAGCCAGACTAACGGTGGTACGGTATCTGCTGTTCCGGCAGGTAAGGTTACTCATGGGGATAAAGTCCAGTTGAAGGCGGAGGCGGCTTCCGGCATGTTGTTTGTCAAATGGTGGGATGGCAACACCCTGAATCCTTATCCGTATACGGTCGCCTCTGATACGGAAGTAAAAGCCTGTTTCGTCGGAACAGAATCGACTGTCGATAATGAATTGGTTGATACGGAGCGAGTACGGATGAAAGTATCCGGTTCTACTTTGTTTATTGAAGTGCCGGAAACTTCCCTGTTATATATCTGGGATTACAAAGGTTCTTTGTTCCGTACCCTTACAGTTCCTGCAGGGATGTATACTAGTTCGCTTCCGTCGGGAGCTTATTTGGTGAAAGTGGGTGACGGACAACCGGTGAAAGTCGTTGTTCGGTAAAGAAAAGGGAGCAAAGGTTTGAAGGCCTTTACTCCCTGATATTAAACTCTCTTTATTCTTTGGTTGGAAAAGTGCCTTGAATAGTTTACGCAAGAAATCCCTTCCATCTTTGCGGCAGAGGATAATCCTAATAAACATTATTAAGCTAATTAAAAAGATTGTTCCGAAAACAGCGACTGCTGGTGTTATTATAATTGTTGATGCTATCATATCACAAAGGAAACCAATCTTTTCCATCTAATCAAATATTTCCGTACCTTTACCCCTCAAAAAGAGAACGTTTTATTACTTTTGTAAAAAGTATGTTTATGCGATCGAAAGAAGAATATATTGAATTATTACGAGATTATTTCCAAAATAAGGCAAAAGCTTATGGAGTAGTCCGGATGGCTCTGTTTGGTTCTGTGGCTCGTAGTGAACAGACTGATTCCAGTGATATAGATGTTGCCTATGAAGGTAAAGCCGATATCTTATTGCGCTGTCGTATGAAGCAAGAGTTAGAGGCTTTGTTCGGTTGTAAAGTAGATATTATTCGTCTTCGTAAACAGCTTGTTGATACTGCCTTTTTGCAAAATATCTCTAAAGATTTGTTGTATGTTTGATAAAGTTCGCATCAAGGCAATATTGGATCGGATAGAAGATGCCATTCTGCTGATTCAGAGCAAGGCCGATCTTGTTAATAAACCGGATGATTTCTTGTTGGATCAAGAAGGCACTTTTTTATTAAGTGGTATCTGTATGCAGTTGATTTTTATAGGAGAAAGCGTCAAGACTATTGATAATAAAACGAAACATTCTTATTTGAAACGTTACCCGGCTGTTCCTTGGACTGGAATTACGGGATATTATTGCACATGAATACCATCGGATAGACGAAGAAGAAATATTTAATGTAATAAAGCAAGATTTAGCTCCTTTGTTAATGACTATCCGTCAGATGAGGACTGACTTATAAGTATAATTGATTTTACCTAATCATATTTCGCAAATATTTCCGTACCTTTGCCCCTCAAAAAGAGAACACAAGGTATGGAAAAACAGTTTAAGAGAACGCTGATTACTACGGCGTTGCCGTATGCGAACGGGCCGGTACATATCGGACATCTGGCCGGGGTGTATGTGCCGGCCGATATTTATGCCCGCTACCTTCGTCTGAAGGGGGAAGAGGTTTTGATGATCGGGGGATCGGATGAGCACGGTGTGCCTATTACGCTTCGGGCTAAGAAAGAAGGAGTTACACCGCAGGATGTGGTGGACCGTTTTCATGGTATCATCAAGAAGTCTTTCGAGGAGTTCGGTATCACGTTCGATATTTATTCCCGTACTACTTCGTCTACCCATCGTCAGGTGGCTTCGGATTTCTTCCGGACACTCTACGAAAAAGGTGAATTCATCGAGAAGACCAGCGAACAATATTACGATGAGGAAGCTAAACAATTCCTTGCCGACCGCTATATAACCGGTACATGCCCGCATTGTGGCAATGAAAAGGCTTATGGCGACCAGTGCGAAGCCTGCGGTACTTCGTTAAGCCCGACAGACCTGATCAATCCGAAGTCTGCCATCAGTGGCAGCGAGCCGGTGATGAAGGAAACCAAACACTGGTACCTGCCGTTGGATAAACATGAACCGTTCCTGCGCAAATGGATCCTCGAAGATCATAAGGAGTGGAAGCCGAACGTATACGGACAGTGCAAGAGCTGGCTGGATATGGGATTGCAGCCACGTGCCGTAAGCCGCGACCTGGACTGGGGTATCCCTGTGCCGGTGGAAGGTGCTGAAGGCAAAGTACTTTATGTGTGGTTCGATGCCCCGATCGGTTATATCTCCAATACCAAAGAATTGCTGCCGGATAGCTGGGAGACTTGGTGGAAAGATCCTGAAACCAAGATGGTACATTTCATCGGTAAGGACAACATCGTGTTCCACTGCATCGTATTCCCCTCTATGCTGAAGGCGGAAGGTTCTTTCAACCTGCCGGAGAATGTGCCTGCCAACGAGTTCCTGAACCTGGAAGGGGATAAGATCTCTACATCCCGTAACTGGGCGGTTTGGCTGAATGAATATTTGGTGGATATGCCGGGTAAACAGGATGTGTTGCGTTATGTACTGACGGCCAATGCTCCGGAAACAAAAGACAATGACTTTACCTGGAAAGATTTCCAGGCACGCAATAATAATGAACTGGTGGCTATCCTGGGTAACTTCGTGAATCGGGCACTGGTACTGACTGAGAAGTATTTTGAAGGAAAAGTGCCTGCAGCCGGTGAGTTGACCGATTATGACCGTCAGACATTGAAGGATTTTGAAGATGTAAAAGTAAATGTAGAACGTTTGCTGGATACATATCATTTCCGTGATGCTCAGAAGGAAGCGATGAATCTGGCACGTATCGGAAACAAATACCTGGCGGATACAGAACCCTGGAAGCTGGCGAAGACGGATATGGCACGTGTGGCTACGATCATGAATATCGCTTTGCAGATCACGGCTAACCTGGCCATTGCTTTCGAACCGTTCCTGCCGTTCAGTATGGAAAAACTTAACAAGATGCTGAATGTGGAACCGTTAGGCTGGGATCGTCTGGGGGCTACCGACTTATTGGAAGCCGGCCATCAGCTGGGTAAATCGGAATTGTTGTTCGAAAAGATCGAAGACAGCGTGATCGAAGCGCAGGTTCAGAAGTTGCTGGATACAAAGAAAGCGAATGAAGAGGCCAGCTATAAAGCGAAACCGGTACGTGAGAACATCGAGTTCGACGATTTCACGAAACTGGATATCCGTGTAGGTACTATCCTGGAATGTACGAAAGTACCGAAAGCCGACAAGCTGTTGCAGTTCCGTATCGATGACGGTCTGGAGAAACGTACGATCGTTTCGGGTATCGCCCAGCATTATGTTCCGGAAGACCTGGTGGGTAAACAAGTTTGCTTTATCGCTAACCTGGCTCCGCGCAAACTGAAAGGTATTGTGTCGGAAGGAATGATCCTGTCTGCCGAAAACTTCGACGGCAAGCTGGCAGTTATCACTCCGGAGAAGGAAGTGAAGCCGGGTAGCGAAGTGAAATAAGAAAAATAAACCTTCCGATGAAGGTCTCAGGGTGTGTCATCTTGTTTACGCATGAATGGCACACCTTTTTTATAATAATATAGCTGTTGCTACGTTATTAAAAGCAAAGAAAAACAAAACGGACACAGACGGTAAAGATGTTTGAAAAACATATACAAATGGTCGATCTGCAAGGACAGTATCATCGCCTGAAAGAGGAGATAGATGCGGCGATGCAGGCAGTGATTGAAAGCTGCGCTTTTATCAATGGACCGCAGGTGAAAGCTTTTAGTGATCATCTGGCTGAATATCTGGATATTCCTCATGTCATCCCTTGTGGAAACGGGACGGATGCGCTTCAGATTGCTTTGATGGCATTGGGGTTGCAGCCGGGGGATGAGGTGATCGTTCCTGCATTTACGTATGTGGCGGCAGCCGAGGTCATTGCTTTGCTGGGGCTGACGCCTGTCCTGGTGGATGTGGATCCGCACACTTATAATATCGATCCCCGTAAGATAGAAGAATCGATCTCCCGGAATACAAAGGCGATCATTGCCGTTCATCTGTTCGGGCAGTCCTGTGATATGGACCCGATTCTGAAGATTGCCGCGATGTATCATCTGCATGTGGTTGAGGATAATGCCCAGTCGATAGGGGCGGAATATACTTTTCCGGATGGGCGTGTGAAGAAAACCGGAACGATGGGGATTATCGGGACGACTTCATTTTTCCCGTCCAAGCCGTTGGCATGTTATGGGGACGGGGGAGCTTTGACGACTTCGGACGAGAACCTGGCAAAGCGTATCCGGATGATTGCCAATCATGGTCAGGAACGTAAGTATCATCATCAGCTGATTGGCTGTAACTCACGGCTGGATACGTTACAGGCGGCTGTTCTGGATGTGAAACTGAAACACATAGATGAGTTTACAGCCTCCCGTCAGGCTGTTGCTGCCCGGTATGACGAAGCTTTGGCTTCGTGCGAGCAGTTGCTTCTTCCGCGGAAAAGTGCTTTTTCTACGCATGTATATCACCAGTATACGGTCCGGTTAAAACTGGCAGGTGATGTTGCGGATACGGCAAAATACAGGGAGTCTTTGCAAGCGTCACTGAAAGAAAAAGGGATTCCGACCATGGTGTATTATCCATTGCCTTTACAGGCGCAGGAGGCTTATAAATGGATGGCGCGTACACCTGGAGCTATGGATGAAGCAGCCCGTTTGAGTACATCCGTTTTATCGTTGCCCATCCATACGGAAATGACGGAAGAAGAACAAGAATATATAATAGATACATTGTTAAATTTAGTTGACAGTTGACAAGTGACAGTTGACAGTTATTTCAATTTTCAGCCGATTTATTCACTGAGTGCGAAGCCCAACTGTCAACTGTCAACTGTCAACTGTCAACTGTCAAGTTATGAAAGAGAATAAAATAAAATTTGCCGTTGTCGGCTGTGGTCATATCGGGAAACGTCATGCAGAGATGGTTACCCGTGATCCGGATGCCGAACTGGTTGCCTTGTGTGATATTCGTCCTCGCGAGGAGTTGGGAATAGAGGGGTATGCTGTTCCTTTTTTTGCCGGTTTGCAGGAGCTGTTGCAGAGTGGTATTCATATAGATGTCGTTAATATCTGTACGCCGAACGGACTGCATGCGGCTATGGCGGTGCAGGCGATAGAAGCCGGATGTAATGTGGTGATTGAAAAGCCGATGGCATTGACGCTGGCTGATGCGGAAAAGGTGGTATATGCCTCCCTGAAATATCGTAAACAGGTATTCTGTGTGATGCAAAACAGATATTCTCCTCCATCGGTATGGATCAAGGATATGATCGATTCCGGTAAATTGGGAAAGATCTATATGGTTCAGTTGAACTGTTATTGGAATCGTGACGAGCGTTATTATAAGCCGGGCGGTTGGCATGGTGATGCAGCACTGGACGGTGGAACACTTTTCACACAGTTCTCCCATTTTATCGACATTATGTATTGGCTGTTTGGCGATATTTGCAATATACAGGCCCGTTTTGCCGATTTCAATCATGAGAAGCTGACGGCTTTCGAGGATTCCGGCTTTGTGAATTTCAACTTTGTGAACGGTGGAATGGGTAGCCTGAGTTATTCGACTGCTGTTTGGAACAGGAATATGGAAAGCAGTATGCTGATCGTTGCCGAGAATGGCAGCGTCAAGATCGGCGGACAATATATGAATGAAGTGGAGTATTGCCATGTGAAAGATTATGAGATGCCGGAACTGGCTCCGACGAATCCCGGGAATGATTATGGTCCTTATAAAGGGTCTGCCCAGAATCATAATTTTGTCATTCGTAATGTTGTGCGTGTGCTTTCCGGAACAGGAACCGAATGTATTACGACGAATGTTCTGGAAGGTATGAAGGTGGTAGATATTATTCAACGTATCTATGCTCAGAAAGAACAATGATGTTTCATAGAGGGATGGATAAGGGCTGATTTGCATAGTCTCCCTTTCGTACAAATAACCATTTTTATAGAGGTTGTATCCCTGCAAATTCCTATCTTTGTGCAAGTTTAGTCATTCTCGACATGGGACTGACCAACATTGTTGCGTTCTCGTTTTTGTGAAAACAGCTGAAGTGTATAGGAAAACACAAATTGAATAAATAGCATGAAACAGATTTTGGTTACCGGTGGAGCCGGGTTTATCGGCTCTCATCTTTGCGAACGCCTACTGAAAGACGGGAACAATGTGATTTGTATGGACAACTATTTTACAGGTTGTAAACAGAATATTGTTCATTTATTGAACAATCCTTACTTTGAGTTGGTTCGCCACGATGTGACATTCCCGTATTATGTAGAGGTAGACGAAATCTATAATCTGGCATGCCCGGCGTCTCCGATACATTATCAGTTCGATCCGGTGAGTACTATTAAAACATCTGTTATCGGTGCGATTAATATGCTTGGGTTGGCTAAACGTACGAAAGCGCGTATCCTTCAGGCTTCTACCAGTGAAGTTTATGGCGATCCGGCTGTTCACCCTCAGGAAGAAAGTTATTGGGGTAATGTGAATCCTATAGGTTTGCGGAGTTGTTATGACGAAGGGAAACGTTGCGCAGAGACTTTGTTCATGGACTATCATCGTCAGAACAAGCTAGATGTCAAGATTATCCGTATCTTTAATACATATGGACCACGTATGCGTCCGGACGATGGCAGGGTGGTATCGAACTTTATCATGCAGGCATTGAAAGGGGAAGATATCACTATTTATGGCGATGGAATGCAGACTCGTAGTTTCCAGTATGTAGACGATTTGGTCGAAGGTATGGTGCGTATGATGGCAACGGAGAATTTTACGGGACCTGTCAATTTAGGAAATCCCGGTGAATTTACAATGATTGAATTGGCGGAGATCATATTGAAAATGACGAACTCGAAATCAAAGATTGTATTTAAGCCTCTTCCTTCCGATGATCCGAAACAACGCAAACCGGATATTTCTTTAGCCAAAGAAAAACTGAATGGCTGGGAACCGACAATCCGCCTGGAAGAGGGATTGGTAGAGACTATTAAATATTTCAAGAGCCTTTAATTTGCATTTTGATTATAAATTATGAAAATAGCGATAGTAGGAACAGGCTATGTGGGCCTGGTTACCGGAACCTGTTTTGCAGAAATGGGAACCGAAGTCTTTTGCGTCGATGTAAATACTGAAAAAATTGAAAACCTTAAACAAGGTATAATCCCTATATATGAACCGGGCCTGGAAGATATGGTTCACCGTAACCAGCAGGCCGGAAGATTACATTTTACAACTGATTTGGCAGAGTGCCTGGATGAGGTAGAAGTCTTGTTCAGTGCCGTAGGTACACCTCCCGACGAAGATGGCAGTGCAGACCTGAAGTATGTGCTTGAAGTGGCACGTACTGTCGGTCGCAATATCAAAAAGCACATTTTGGTAGTAACGAAAAGTACAGTGCCTGTCGGTACTGCTAAAAAGGTACGCCAGGCTATCCAGGAAGAGTTGGATAAACGTGGGGTACAAATTGAATTTGATGTTGCTTCCAATCCGGAATTCCTGAAAGAAGGAGCTGCGATCAGTGATTTTATGAGTCCGGACCGTGTAGTCGTAGGTATTGAGTCGGAGCGTGCAGAAGAGCTGATGACTCGTTTGTACCGTCCTTTCCTTTTGAACAATTTCCGTGTTATTTTTATGGATGTGCCCTCTGCGGAGATGACCAAGTATGCTGCGAATGCCATGCTGGCTACCCGCATCAGCTTTATGAATGATATTGCGAATTTGTGTGAGATTGTTGGTGCTGATGTGAATATGGTGCGCAAGGGGATCGGATCGGATAGTCGTATCGGTAACCGTTTCCTGTATGCAGGTATCGGATATGGCGGTTCTTGTTTTCCAAAGGATGTGAAAGCTTTGATCAATACGGCGAAACAGAATAAATACCCGATGCGTATCCTGCAGGCAGTAGAGGAAGTGAATAATGAACAGAAATCTCTTTTGTTTCATAAGCTTGAAAAACATTTCAAGGGCGACTTGAAAGGAAAACGTGTTGCTATCTGGGGATTGGCTTTTAAACCTGAAACAGATGATATGCGCGAAGCTCCCTCTTTGGTCTTGATAGATAAGTTATTGGCTGCCGGTTGTGAGGTGTATGCGTATGATCCGGTGGCTGTGGAAGAAGCCAAACGCCGTATTGGTGATGCGATTCATTATGCAAAAGACATTTATGATGCCGTTGTAGATGCCGATGCCTTGATGCTTGTGACGGAATGGAAAGAATTTCGTATGCCTTCCTGGTCTGCCATTAAGAAACTGATGGCTACCCCGTTGGTACTTGACGGTCGTAATATTTATGACATTAAGGAGATGGAAGAGAATGGGTTTGTTTATCATTGCATAGGGAGGTAGAATAATCTATTTGAACTGGTTAAAACTTTTGACCAGTTCTGCTTTTTCAAGTATATTCGTTGAAGCTTTTGAGAGAATCAACATACAGTAAAAAGGAAATCAGAGTGAGCTTGAAAAGGTTAATAATAAATAAAGACCAAAACAATGACGAAGAAAGAAGCAATTAAAATTTTTGAAGAAAAGAAAGTGCGTACCCTTTGGGACGACGAAACGGAAGAATGGTATTTCTCTATAGTAGATGTGGTGAGTGTACTGACGGATAGTGAGAACCCACGTAGATATTGGAGTGATTTGAAACGGAAGTTATCTGTAGAAGGAAGTCAGTTGTACGCTCAAATCGTACAACTGAAATTACCATCAGCAGACGGTAAATATTATAAAACCGATGTTGCCACAACTGAGCAGTTGTTCCGTTTGATCCAATCTATCCCATCTCCGAAAGCTGAACCGTTCAAGCTTTGGATGGCTCAAGTCGCTAAAGAGCGATTAGACGAAATGCAGGATCCGGAACGGACAATCGATCGGGCGATGATGGAGTATAAAAACTTGGGCTATTCGGACCATTGGATCAACCAACGGCTCAAAAGCATCGAGATTCGTAAAGATCTGACCGATGAATGGAGAAGTCACGGCTTACAAGAGGGGGTACAGTTCGCCACTCTCACGGATATTATTTATCAAACATGGTCAGGTAAAACATCAAAAGAATATAAACGTTTTAAAGGGTTGAAAAAAGAGAGTCTTCGTGATAACATGACGAATACCGAACTCGCCCTCAATATGCTGGCAGAAGCTGCAACTACGGAATTATCCAAAGAAAAGGATCCACAATATTTTGAAGAGCATGTACAAGTAGCCCAACAAGGAGGAAAAGCTGCCGAAGCTGCCCGAAAACAATTGGAAAGTGATTTGGGACATTCGGTTATTTCTCCGTTTAATACGAAAACGGGGTTGAGGTTGGATAAAGGAAATGATAAGAAAGAATAAATGACAGAGCAAACACTGAAAGAAAAGACGGCAAAAGGACTCTTTTGGGGAGGATTGAGTAATGGTGTGCAGCAGTTGCTAGGCATGTGCTTTGGTATTGTTTTAGCTCGTATTTTGGATGCAGAAGATTATGGATTGGTAGGTATGCTCGCTGTCTTTTCCGGGATTGCAGGAACGATTATTAATAGTGGGTTTACTGTTGCATTAACGAATAAAAAGAAAATATTGCATAGTGATTATAATGCCGTATTTTGGTTCACAGTTATTGTTGGTTTGATTTGTTATCTAGTTCTTTTTCTTTTAGCTCCAATGATTGCGGAGTTTTACCATCATCCTGAATTGATTTGGCTTTCGAGAGTTCTGTTCTTGGGCTTTTTCTTTTCTGGATGTGCTTCTGTATCCTATACAGTCCTATTTAAACAGTTGATGGTGAAGCAACAGGCTCAAATTGATATTTCAGCAATGGCTCTATCTGGAACTGTAGGAGTTGTATTGGCAATAAAAGGATATGCCTATTGGGCTTTAGCTCTGCAAAGTCTTACATATGCAATTAGTGGGGCAGTTCTGAGATTCATATTTGCACCTTGGAAACCAACATTTGAATTTAACTTTGCTCCATTAAAAGGTATATTGGGGTTTAGTAGTAAAATGTTTCTAACAAATATATTTCAGCAGATTAATGTAAATGTATTTTCTATATTGTTGGGGCGTTTTTATAATGCAAATCAGGTAGGATACTATTCTCAAGGGAATAAATGGATGACTATGGGGTATGGTCTGGTTACAGGAATGGTTCTAAGTGTGGCTCAGCCTGTATTTGCTCAGGTAACAGATGATACGGAAAGGGAAACTATGATTTTACGAAAAATGCTTCGTTTTGGCGCTTTTGTCTCTTTCCCTTTATTATTAGGATTAGCATTTATAGCTAAAGAATTCATTATTATTACAGTTGGAGAGAAATGGTTAGCTAGTGTGCCTTTTCTGCAATTGTTTTGCTTGTGGGGAGCTTTTGGCTATATATGGTTTTTATATACTAATCTCTTGATAGCACATGGAAAATCTGATATTTATTTAAAAGGTGTAGTGGGAACTGCCATTGTTCAGTTATCTGTGGTGGCTCTATGCTTCCCTTTAGGCATTTATACGATGGTGTGCGCTTATATCTTTGTTTTTTTAATTAGTATTATATGGTGGCATACCCGCGTTTCTAAAATATTGAATTTGAAATTTGTTTTAGTACTTAAAGATATTTCCCCTTATCTACTGTCTGTATTGTTTTCTTTCTTTGTAGCGTGGGTATTGTGTCTTTATATATCAAATATTTATTTGTTGTTATTCTCAAAGATATTAATCACTGGCGTTGTATACTTTGCTATTCTTTGGGTTGCTGATTCAAAGATATTAAAAGAGTCGTTGAATTTTGTATTAAGAAAAAGATGAAACAAAATGGAAGATATAAATATATTCATATAATGCCTATGGGGGCATCTTCGTTTTGTATAAATTTCATATTGTTCATTGATAAATATTTGTCTGCACGTGAACATTTGTTTGTACTCTTGTCAAAGAATATTATAGATAAATTAGTTGATTTAGACAATGTTATTTACGAAGATAAAAGTCGAGCAGAGGTTTTATATAAATATTTGCCTTTAGGTGATTCGATAATTCTGCATAGTCTTCCATATCCTATTTGGACTTTTTTATTTATGAAGAAAAGTTTGTTAAGAAAAATAACTTGGTGGGTTTGGGGACATGATTTATATAGAACTCATAGAGTCAAGCGTGATATTTCTTCTTTGAAAAAGCGGTTAGTGTATTGTCTGAAGTTTACACTGAATTTAATGTATTCATTTGTGTATGAGCAGCTTTGGAGTTGTGTGTACTTCTCTAAAGTAAAAAAAATGAAATCGATCATAGTTTGTTGCCGCGCAGATCAAGATGAAGTTAGAAGAAGGTTCGGATCTGATATGAAAATATTTAGATCTTACTATACTTCTGGGTATTACTATCCTGAACTTGTTCAATTAGAGGAAAAACGGATGGATGATAGTATAAATATAATGATAGGTCATTGTGCCTTTGATTTTTTAAAGCATAGGGAATATCTGGATAAATTGTTAGTATATAAAAATGAAGATATAAAAATAGTATTACCACTTTCTTATGGTGATATCTCATATGCTGAGACGATTGAAAGTTATGCAAGAACTCTTTATGGTGATAAGGTGCTGATTTTACGAGAGAATTTAGGCTTTTTGGATTATGTTAAACTAATAAAGACTATAGATATCGCTATTTTTGACTATAAACATCAATCAGCATTAGGAAATATAATGTTGTTACTACTTTGGGGTAAAAAAGTTTATCTATCTTCTAAAGGTATTTTATTCAAAGGATTTAAAGATGATGGTGTGAATGTTTATGATTGTGATGAGATAGGAAATATACCTTTAAAAGAATTGTCTTTGCATTTATATCCGAATACTTTGGGTATCGAATATGCCAAAGAGGCATTTGATGAGAAGTTCTTAAAAAAGAACTATGAAAATATATTTGAGTATTTAGCAAAAAAATAAGATATATGGAAGAAATAAAAGTAACCTCTCCATTGCTTCCTTCATTGGATGAGTTTATCGTATCATTAAAAGATATTTGGGATAGGCAATGGCTTACCAATAATGGGTTATATCATCAGAAATTGGAGAAGGCTCTTTGTGAATACTTAGGGGTACCATATATTAGTTTATTTACTAATGGAACATTACCTTTGATCTGTGCATTGCAAGCAATGAGAATTACAGGAGAAGTCATTACCACTCCATATAGTTTTGTTGCTACTACCCATGCTTTGTGGTGGAATGGCATTAAACCAGTATTTGTTGATATAGATCCTGAGACGGGTAATATAGATCCTGAGAAAATAGAAGCAGCAATAACACCTAAGACAACAGCAATTATGCCTGTTCATGTTTATGGGCAACCTTGTAAAATCAGGCGTATTCAGGAAATTGCGGATACTTATGGATTGAAAATAATTTATGATGCAGCTCACGCTTTCGGGGTTCAGGAAAATGGACAATCTATTATTAATGCTGGAGATATGGCTACATTGAGTTTTCATGCTACGAAGGTTTATAGTACAATAGAGGGAGGAGCTTTGATTTGTCATGATGAGCAAACAAAACAACGGATTGACTATATTAAAAATTTTGGATTTGCGAATGAAACAACTGTTGTTGCTCCTGGTATTAATGGAAAAATGGATGAAGTGCGTGCTGCATATGGTTTATTGAGCCTTAAACATGTGGATCAAGCTATAGAAAAACGTTGTCGGGTGGCAAAACAATATCGGGAAGCCTTGAATGATGTTGAAGGGATACGTTGTTTTGATGATAAACCGAATGTTAAACATAATTACTCTTATTTTCCTATCTTTGTGGATGAAAAGAAATATGGTATGAGTAGAGATGACTTATACGAGAAAATGAAGTCTGTAGGTGTCTTTGGGCGTCGCTACTTTTATCCTTTAATAAGTACTTTTTCTACATACCGTGGTTTGGAGTCGGCTTCCAAAATGAATTTGCCAGAAGCTTATAAAATGGCTGAAGAGGTAATTTGTCTACCGATGCATCATGGCTTGAATGAAAATGATATTGAGCGAGTAATAAAGTCTATTATACAATGAAGCATTTAATAATCATCGGAGCACGTGGATTTGGTCGTGAAATATACAATTTAGCGATTGAATGTGATGGATATGGTAGAGACTTTATTGTCACAGGATTCCTGGATGATAAAAGTGATGCTTTAGATGGATATGAAGGTTATCCTTCTATATTGGGAGCTGTTGAGGATTATAATATCCAGGAAAATGATATTTTTGTGTGTGCTTTAGGAGATGTTTTCTATAAGAAAAAGTATGTACAAATGGTGTTGGATAAAAATGGAAAATTTATGACTTTAATTCATCCTAATGCTTATATTTCAAAAAATGTCAAAGTAGGAACAGGATGTATTATTTGTCGTAATGCCTTAATTTCATGTGATATCACTATAGGTGATTTTGTGACTATACAACCTTTCTCTGATTTGGGACATGATGTTAGAGTGGGTGATTATTGTCATTTGAATACTTATGCTTTTTTAGGTGGATATGCCGAATTAGGTGAAATGGTGACCATTCACACGGGTGGAATTGTTTTGCCGCATAAGAAAATTAACGATAAAGCAACAGTTGGGGCTGGTAGTGTTGTTATTAGAAATGTGAAAGAAGAAATGACAGTGTTTGGTTTGCCAGCCGTAAAAATATAATAAATTAGAATATATATATGGATTTGAATCTTTTTCTTGAAAATTTTGCAGCTCAGTTCGATGATACTGATATTGACGAAATAAAAGCGGAGACTGCATTTAAAGAGTTGGAAGAATGGTCTTCTTTAACTGCTTTATCTATTATCGCAATGGTTGATGAAGAATACGAAGTTAGTATAAAAGGAGACGATATACGTAATGCTATTACTGTGGAAGATTTGTATAATATAGTTGTATCTAAGTTGGGATGAGCCAGTTAGAAGGGAAACGTATATTAATAACAGGAGCTTCTTCCGGTATTGGTCGAGTTGTCGCTCAATATGTAGCTCGCGAGAAAGGACAAGTTGTCTTAGTTGCCAGAAACGAAGAACGTCTGAATGAAACATTAGTTACTTTGGAAAACGGGGATCATAATTATTTCTGTTGTGATCTAACGAAAGAAGAGGAATTAAAGTCTATTGTAGATTCTATAGGGCATTTAGATGGTGTAGTTTTTTGTGCTGGAGTAAATGAGTTTGTTCCTGTGAAATTTATTAATCAGGAGAAAATTAATTCCATGTTTCAAATCAATTATTTTTCACAGATAATACTGATTCAGAAACTTCTCAAAAAGAAATTGATTAATAAAGGTGCTTCTTTAGTTTTTATATCTTCTATTTCTTCATTATTAGGTACACCTGGAACGACTTTATATGCTGCGTCTAAAGGAGCTATCAATTCAACGGTAAAAGTTCTTGCTGTAGAGTTATCTGGAATGAGAATTAGAGTTAATGCAATATGCCCTGGAATAGTCAGGACCCAAATGATAGGAAATACAAATATTTCAGAAGAACAGTTTTTAGAACAGGAAAAATTATATCCTTTAGGGTTAGGATCGCCAGAGGATGTCGCTAATGCTGTCATATATCATTTGTCGGAAGGAAGTCGTTGGTTAACAGGGAATATAATGGTTTTAGATGGTGGTTTTTCATTAAAATAGTCATGGCAACAATAACATATCATAACGTTGGAATAAAGGCAATGAGTGCATGTGTCCCTTCAAAGATTGCTTATAATAGGAATTTGAATGCTATTATGGAACAAGAAGAGGTTGATAAAGTGATCAATTCGGTGGGTATTCATGAGAGGCGTATTTGTGAATCAGATGTTTGTGCATCTGATTTATGTTATAAGGCAGCAAAACGGCTGATTGAAGATAACAATATAGATATTGCATCAATTGATATGTTGTTATTTACCAGCCAAACAGCAGACTATAGAATACCTGCTACATCTTGTATTCTCCAACATCGATTAAATTTACCTAAGTCCTGTGCCTGTTTAGACTTGTCTTTGGGATGTTCTGGGTATGTATATGCGCTTTCAACAGCATTTGCATATGCCTCTTTGGAGGGCATTAATAGGGTTTTATTATTGGATGGAGAAACTTTCTCTAAGATAGTGAATCCCAAGGATAAAGTGAACGCACCTCTTTATGGGGATGCAGGAACTGCTACTCTGATAGAGAAAGGGGAATATAAGGATTCCACATTTGTTTTGAATACAGATGGTTCTGGAGAAGATTCTGTTAAAATTCCAGCCGGTATGCGTAATCCTGTCATGATTGACTCGTTAGAGGAAAAGGAAAGAGAGAATAATAATATTCGTACTGAGATGGAAATTTATATGGACGGTATGGATGTTTTTAACTTTGCTATAAGCGTAGTACCTAAGAGCATTAAAGAAGTTGCCAAAATAACTCAAATAGAGTTGAATGATATAGACTATCTTGTTTTTCATCAGTCAAATAAATTTATGACAGATTTCTTTATCAAAAGGTTAAAGTTTGATGAAAAGAAAGTTCCCTATTGTATTGCCAAGTACGGTAATACCAGTTCTGCTTCTATTCCTCTGACTATTGTTTCAGAGTTAGAGCAAAAATTGAAAGGAGAAAAACAAGTAATAATGTGCGGATTTGGAGCTGGTTTATCGTGGGCTACAGCACTTATTCATTATAGAGATTGCCATATATCACCAATTATAACATATTGACATGTTACCAGATTTTAAATTTCATCACATAGGAATTGCTGTTTTTGACATTGATGCAACGGCTAGGTATTATGTAGAAGCTGGATATAAAAAATCAGAAACGATTGTTGATCCGATCCAAAATATCCGGATTTGTTTTTTGTCAAAGGAAGGGATGCCTATGTTGGAACTTTTAGCTCCTGTGGATGATAAGTCTCCGGTAGTCAAAACTTTGGAAAAAGTTGGGGTGACTCCTTATCATTCTTGCTATTTAGTTCGAAATATTGAAGAGGCGATAGTTCTGTTAAAAAAGAAACATTTCATTCTGCTGGGAAAACCTGTAGAAGCTTGTGCTATAAATAATAAGAAAGTTTGTTTTTTGTTTAATAGAGAAGTTGGATTAATAGAATTACTGGAGGAATAAGTTTTATCTATGGAATATTTTGTTTTTCGAAATAATACAATTGAAATCTTCTTCGGAGCATCCGAATTTGAATATAGTGGTTATGGTGATATATCATTTATTCCGACTGATGCTACTTCCTATATTTGGTTTTATCAAGTTCCGTTTAAATCGGATATAGCTTCTTTAGTAGGTGAAATATCTGAGTATTTTGATAAATTAAGACTTGTCTATCAACAATTACCAGAGAACAGACAATTGATTGTTTTTACGTTAGAGAATTTATTTCCTCTTAAATATAGTAGTGAAAACTATGAACTAACTCAAGAAATAGAAAGATTCAATTCCAATATATATTCTTTTTCAAAAGAACATCAAAATGTGAAATTTATAGATTTTTCGGAATTTATACGAAATTATTCTTTAGAAGAAGTTGTTGATTGGAAATATTATTTTATTTCTCAGATTGGATTAAATCCTAAACTGGCTGTATCTTTTCGAAAATGGTTTACTCAGAAAATTAATGAAATCCAATTGAAGCGTAAAAAATGTTTGGTTTTGGATTTAGATAATACGCTTTGGGGAGGTATCTTGGGAGAAGATGGTATAAGTGGAATAAAGATTGGGGGGGATTATCCGGGTAATGCTTTTTTATATTTCCAGGAAGCATTAGCAGAATTGACTCGAAAAGGTATCATTCTCACTGTCTGCAGTAAAAATAATGAGCAGGATGTATTGGATGTTTGGAATAAGAATCCATATATAGTCTTGAAAAATGATTATATAACGACTTATAGGATCAACTGGAAGAATAAAGCAGATAATATTCAGGATATAGCTACAGAGTTAAATATAGGATTAGATAGTTTTGTTTTCATAGATGATAATCCTGCGGAAAGAGAATTAGTAAGACAGTTATTACCGATGGTTGCTGTTCCTGATTTTCCAGATAAACCATATGATCTGCCAAGCTTTTTTAAATTATTATTAAATGATTACTTCCGGATTTATACATTAACAGATGAGGATAAGCAAAAAGCTGCTCAGTACAAAGCGAATGCAAATAGACAAAAAGAATTATGTAAATTTACGAATTTGGATGAATATCTGGGGAGTCTGAATATAGAGGTAGAGGTTCAATCTCTTAATGAATATAATTTATCTCGTATTGCTCAAATGACTCAAAAGACAAATCAGTTTAATTTGACGACTAAGCGTTATAATGATTCTGATTTGTTAGCATTTGCGAAAGATGGATGGAAGATCTATTGTATTAAAGTAAAAGATAAATTTGGTGACAGTGGTATAACTGGAACAATGTTTTTGAAGCCGAATGGAAAGTCTTGGATAATTGATACTTTGTTACTAAGTTGCCGAATTTTAGGAAAAGGAATAGAAGAGGTATTTGTTCAATCTGTTTTACAAAAGTTACGATCAGAAGGTATTGAATTTGTAGAGGCTGTCTATATTCCTACAATGAAGAATGCTCAAGTCGCTAATTTCTATGAAAAAATGGGCTTTACAATCGTTGATAATAAGGAGTCTCTTAAAACGTATTCTTTAGATTTAAAAGAATATGGTGTAAAAATTAAAACATTCTATAAAATACAATTTAAGTAAATATGGAAGAGCGTATATTAAATGTGCTAAAACAAACTTTTGGTTTAGATCAAGTTGATACAACAATTTCACAACAGACATGTGCTAAATGGGATTCAATGAATCATCTTAATTTAATAATTTCAATCGAATCAGAGTTTGATATATCTTTGGAACCAGAAGAAATTGCAGAATTGAAAAGTTATGATTCAATTAAGAGTCTTTTAGAAGCAAAGTTGAAATAATGATGTATGCACCTATCATTGTATCCGTTTATGATCGATTGGAACATTTACGGAGGTGTGTAGAGTCTTTGAAAGCCAATAAATTGGCAATCGAGTCTATATTGTATGTAGTTTCAGATGCAGCATATAAAGAGGAGCATGTTGACAAAATACGGAAAGTACGTGATTATATTTCTTCAATAAACGGTTTTAAGGAAGTACGACCTGTTTTTAGGGAAAAGAATTTAGGAGCCCAGAAATCTATAGGTTTAGTTTTGGATGATGTATTGTCTACGAATGATTCTTTTATCTTCCTGGAAGATGATATTGTTGTTTCTAATGACTTTTTGCAATATTTAAATGATGGTTTGGCTTACTATAGAGAGCAAAAAAACATTTTTGCAATTTGTGGTTTTAAAGCACCGTTCGATTTACCCTCTGATTATAAAGAAGACGTTTTTTTCTATCCCTGTAATTCTCCATGGGGATTTGCGACATGGAAAGATCGATGGGAGTCTGTAAATCATGATTATTATGATCGTTATTCAGAACTGAAGAAGGACAAAAAAAAGTTTAAGGAGTTTCTTTCTATTGGTTTTTATATAAAAGGGATTTTACAAGCTGATTCACGAAAAGAAATTGTGGCTGGAGACCTACGAGTTTACTACCATATGTTCCAGCACAATATGTGTTCTGTCTTTCCTGTTAAATCTAAAACTCAAAACTGGGGATTTGATGGTACTGGAGAACATTGTGGAGATAAAAACGTTTGGTGGGCAAAACCTAATTTAGGTCAATCAGATTCATCCGTTCGGTTTATTTCTTATAAAGGATATAATGATGATATATTAAAAAAATCCAGATCTTTTCAAGATGAGATAAATGGAGGATTTTTGGCTAAATATTTAAAATATACTTGGCTTCATGATATATATAAGAAATTAAAGAGAATTTCAGATAAAATCTTATTGCTAAAAAATGTAGAGAAATGAAGATTAATTTGATATCTACAGATGTAGAAATATTTAAGAAACAATTATCTTCTAACTGGAAAACAGATGGATATGAATTTTTTTTCAATTCGCAAGAAGATATTGTTTGGGATTCTGTGATTGTTTATGAAAATATAAATCAATACTATCATTTAAAATGTAGAAAAGGAGGATTTTTTTTCATATCAGGAGAACCTCCAATTGTAAAGGTTTATTCTCGATCTTTTTTAACTTTATTTGATCATGTTATATCTGCTCATAAACTAAAGCATTTGAATAACCATAGAGATCAACAAGCTTTACCATGGTATTTTGGTTATAATTTTCGTGAAAAAAGTCCATCATTTTCTTATGAAGAGATTGAACAAATGGATGTTCCTTTAAAAAGGAAGAAAATATCATTTATTACTTCTACACGAACATTTCTTCCGGGACATAAAGAACGGTTGAGATTTCTAAAAAGAATACAGTCTGAGTTTGGTGATGATGTAGACTTTTATGGTAGAGGAATTAATATTGTTGATGATAAAGCATCTGCTTTATTACAATACAAATTGAAAATTTGTATTGAGAATTCATGTATAAATGATTATTGGACAGAGAAAATAGCAGATCCATTTTTAGCATACACGGTTCCTATATATTACGGATGTAAAAATATTAAACGATATTTTCCGGAGAATTCAGTTAGACTAATTGATATTCAGGATGTGAAAGAAGCAATTGATGAAATTGGAGCAATAATAGCTAATGCAGATTCTATTTATAATGAAATGTTACCCTCTATAAAAGAGTCAAGAAATAGATTATTATTCGTATATAATATATTTCCATTTGTAATAGCATATATCAATAAGTATATTGACATCTCTTCTAAAGAGATAGTTGAAAAGGAGATTACTCCTTATGTTATGTATCCTGTAAATATAGTAGATGATATGTTGTTAAGAATGAAAAGAATACTTTTAAAACGTTTTTAACTTCAAGTATATTATGAAGATATTATATGACCATCAAATGTTTTCCATGCAAAAATATGGAGGTGTAACTCGCTATTTTTGTAATCTAATGCAAAATCTGCCGCAGAATATGGAATATGAATTACCTATTGTCTATTCTGAGAATCATTATTTGAAAGAGATGATGGGGTTGGAACTTAAGCAGATTTCGTTGATATCTTCCTTTCGTATAAAGAGACGTGTATATTATTTTTTTAATGATAGAGTATCCTGCAAACATATAAAGAAAGGTGAGTTTGATCTGTTTCATCCGTCATACTATTCTACTTATTTCTTAAAATCTATCAAGAAGCCTTTCGTATTAACGGTGCATGATATGATTCATGAGAAATTTCATGATTTGTTCTCTCCCTATGATAAAACTACTGAATATAAAAAGAACTTGATCAATAAGGCAGAGCATGTTATTGCTGTTAGTCAATGTACTAAAAATGATATAGTAGACTTGTTCGACATAAATCCCGACAAGATATCAGTCGTTCATCATGGTTATGAATCTTTTGCGACCCCGGTGGATCGCCTTTTTGATTCTTATATTCTATATGTTGGCGATAGGAAGAATTATAAGAACTTCAATTTTTTCATAAAATCCGTAGCTCCTTTACTTGCGCAAAACAGAGAACTGAAAATTGTTTGTACCGGAATGCCGTTTAGTAAGGAGGAATTACTGTTATTCTCGGAAGAGAAAATACAAAATCAATTAATCCAGTTATCTGTAAATGACAGACAATTGGCTTCATTGTATAAATATGCATTGTTGTTTGTATATCCATCTTTGTATGAAGGTTTTGGAATACCTATTTTGGAAGCTTTTAAAAACAAATGTCCTGTTTGTTTAAGTGATGCTAGTTGTTTTCCTGAAGTGGCAGGGGAAGCTGCTTGCTATTTTGATCCGTATGATAGTGATTCTATCTTGGATGCTGTATCCAAAGTTATAAACGATGAAGAATATGCTGATACGTTGCGAAATAGAGGGGAAATGAAGGTTGAAGAGTATTCAATAAAAAGGATGGTTGATTCAACATGCGATATTTATTATAAGTGTGTATGAAAATAGAAAATTATGGATAATAAGATTCCGGTTATATTAGTACATAAGGGAAATACATTTTATTTAAAACCAGTTTTAGAGCATATCCGTTTATTTAATCCGGATACTCGGATTTGTTTGCTTAGTGATGCTTCTACTAAAGGTAAATTTGATTTTGTAGAACATTATAATCTGGAAGATTATTCGGCTGGGGCAAAGTCTTTTGAAGCTGTTTATGATCATATGTCATCTAATCCTTATGAGTTTGAGCTTATCTGTTTTCAACGATGGTTCTATGCTTGGGATTTTGCAAAAGCTCAGGGCTTAGACTATTTTTTCTGTATGGACTCGGACGTATTATTATATTGTAATATAGATACCGTTTTATCAAAATATAAGTCCTATGATTTTACAATCTGTAATAGATATGGACCTGGCTGTTCCCTGTTTAATATATCATCTATTACGAGATTTTGCGAATATATGATGTCTATGTATACGAAAGAATCTCTTATAAGCAGAATGAAAACCATGTATCAGGGGTTTATTGACAATAAGCAATTAGGTGGTGTTTGTGATATGACAGCTTTTACCTGGTTTCAGGATGATGAGGATTGTAACGTGGCGGATATTGCAATTCCGGAAAATGGCGTATGTTTTGATGGATGTATTACATGGGATCTGGGATTTGAGTATGAAAATGGAAAGAAGAAAGTGTATTGGGTCGATAATCTTCCATACGGGAGATTGAAAGGAGATCCTTCTCTGATCCGTTTCTATTGTTTACATCTTCAGGGAAGAGCTAAATATTCCATATTCAAATACGTCTTGGATAAAAACAAAGTGCATCGTTCCGGATTTCTGTATACATTAAAGTGGATGCTATCGAAAGAAATAGTGAAAGCCAGGCTTAGAGGAGTAAAAAAGGCCATTCATAATCCTCAGCTATTTGTGAACTTTATAAAAGCAAAATTGAAATAAAGAATGCACAACCCTGTTTTTTCAATTATAACAATCACTTACAACGCCTCCCGTTGGTTGGAACAGACTATTTTGAATATTCTGAGCCAGTCTTATTCCAATATTGAATATATCATCATAGATGGAGGCTCGACTGATGGAACGGTCGATATTATCGAGCGGTATGCTTCCGGTATTTCTTACTGGGTAAGTGAACCGGATAAAGGAATCTATGATGCGATGAACAAAGGACTCCAAAAAGTAACCGGTGATTATGTATGGTTTATTAATGCCGGTGATTCCTTATATACATCGGATACGGTTCAGCGGGTAGCGTCATTAATCCAAAAGAAAAAAGTTTTGCCGGATATTATTTATGGTGAAACCTCAATCATTGATGAGAATGGAAATTCTTTGGGAAGACGTAGATTGAAGGCTCCGGATAAATTGTCATGGAAAAGTTTCCGGATGGGGATGTTAGTTTGTCACCAGTCGTTTATAACAAAACGCACTATTGTTCCGTTATATGATTTAACATATCGTTATTCTGCTGATTTTGACTGGTGTATCCGTTGTATGAAGCAGGCAAATAAGATATATAATACGCGTATGACACTCTCTAACTTTCTGGAGGGAGGAGTTAGTACAACTCAACATAAAGCCTCTTTAAAAGAAAGATACGAGATCATGTGTAAGTATTATGGAACTGTATCGACCTCCTTGTTACATGTATGGTTCGCCATACGGTTTTATACGGCGAAATGCCTGGGAAAGAAAGTTTAAAAGATAATCATAGAATAGTTATATATGCATAGTTTAATTAAAAATGTAGGAAAGCATGTAGCAGCCCTTGTCCTGTTTCTGGGGTTAGTAATGGCCTATTTCTCTCCCGCTGTGTTTGAAGGGAAAGTTATACGGCAAGGAGATAATATAAAAGCTGCCGGGCAGGGTGGTAGTCAGGTCGAAAAATATGCGAAGACAGCTGAGCCAGGTGAGTTTAGTATTTGGTCTGATGCGATGTTTTCCGGGATGCCTTACGGACCGGGATATGGTAATCCGGCTCCGGAGTTACCGTCTTACTCCGTAGTAGATAACTTGTTAAAAATGCCCGGTTATTTTCATGCCGCTATGGTCTTTACAGGACTGGTCTGTTTTTACCTGCTGATGTGCGTGATGGGGGTAAACTGGTGGTTGGCGATTGCCGGGGCTATAGCCTTTGCTTTTGCCTCTTATAATATCATTATTATTGAGGCCGGACATATTGTCAAGGCTTATGTAATAGCCTATATGCCGATTACGCTGGCAGGTATGTTCTTGTTGTTTAAGCGCAAATGGCTATGGGGAGCGGTGTTGTTCCTGCTGGGAGTTGCGTTCTCATTATCAAACGGGCATGTGCAGATCACTTATTACCTGGTATTACTCTGCCTGTTTATTTATATAGGATATACGGTAATGAAGATCAGAGAGAAAGCTTATGGAGAATGGATGAAGACATCTCTGATCATGGCGGGCTGTGTGATTCTGTCTGTTTTACCCAATGCCAAACATATGTATGCCAACTGGGATTTGGGAGAACATTCCATCCGTGGCGCTACCGAGTTGACACCTAAGGCTGATGAAAGCGGAAACGTAGAGAAGGTCTCTTCCGGTCTGGATAAAGATTATGCTTTCCAGTGGAGTTATGGCTGGAAAGAATTGTTGACAGTAATGGTTCCGGATGTATACGGAGGTGGTTCGGGAGGAACTTTGGACAGTTCATCCGAATTGTATAAAGAACTGAAGAAGAATGGGGCACAAGTAGGAAAAGAAGTACAGACTTATACATACTGGGGCGATAAACCTTTCACTTCAGGGCCGGTTTACTTTGGAGCATTGGTTTGCTTCCTGTTTGTACTGGGTATGTTTGTGATTAAGAATCCGATGAAATGGTGGTTACTGGGCGGATCTGTCTTTCTGACATTCCTGGCACTGGGACGTAATTTCGATGCATTCAATGATTTCATGTTCCATTATCTGCCATTATACAATAAATTCCGTACGGTAGAGATGGCGCTGGTAATTCCTGGTCTGGTATTCCCGATTATAGGTATCTGGGGATTAAAGGAAATTTTGGCGGAAAAGGTGGAAGAAGCCCGTTTGAAAAAAGGTTTCTTTTGGTCTTTGGGACTGACCGGAGGTCTCTGTTTGATACTTTGGTTAATGCCGACGCTATTACTGAACTTCCAGTCTGCTTATGATGCACAGTTTCAGAATCAGGTACCGGAATGGTATTACACAGCTCTGTTGATGGACCGCGCATCTTTGGCTTCAGCCGATGCATTGCGCTCGTTGATCTTTATCCTCTTAGGGGCTGCACTCCTTGTTTGGTTCTGGAAATCCGGGAACAAGAAAACAACAGGCATGTTTGTGAGTGCAGGCATTGCGGTACTGATACTGGTCGATTTATGGACTGTAGACCATCGTTATCTGAATGATAGTAATTATGTCAAGGATAAACCGCAGGAGACCTATAAGGAGACAGTTGCGGATAAGGAGATATTGAAGGATACGGATGAGTCCTTCCGCGTGTTCGGTTTGAATAATCCGTGGCAGGATACCAATGTCTCTTACTTCCATCATTCTATCGGAGGATATCATGCCGTTAAACTACGTAGATATCAGGAACTGATCGATCATCGTTTAGATCCTGAATACAGGAATATAGTTGGTGCTTTACAAAAAGCCCAGTCGGTAGATGATATTTATGCTGTGTTAGCAGCTTCTCCATCTCTGAATATGCTGAATACCCGCTATATCATCTATAATCCGGATCAGGCTCCGATCCGTAACCCGTATGCTTTTGGCAATGCCTGGTTTGTGGATAAGGTGGAAATTGTGGAGAATGCGGATGCTGAGATAGATGCGTTGAATACGATCAATCCGTTGGAAACGGCTGTTGTGGATAAACGTTTTGCGAAAGATCTGGAAGGTTTTACTCCTCAAAAAGATTCGACAGCTTCGATTGTATTGGAAAAATATCGTCCGAGCCGTTTGACCTATAAAACGAAAGCCGCTTCCGATCAGTTGGCTGTATTTTCCGAAGTCTATTACCAACCGGGTTGGAAAGCTTATGTGGATGGAAAAGAAGTTCCGCATTTCCGGGTTGATTGGATCTTGCGCGGAATGGTAGTTCCGGCAGGTGAACATACGGTTGTTTTCGAATTTTATCCGGACACATATGTTTTGGCTGCCAATGTATCGGCTTATAGCTCATTCCTGATCCTGTTATTGCTGTTGGCTGCTATAGGATGGTCGTATTGGACATACAGGAAAGAAAGTAAGACCAAGGAATAGAAGAAAAAAGCTAAATCATAAAAAAGCCGGGATTCAGATTGAAGTGAATCCCGGCTTTTTTTATTTATAAAAGTTCTTTTGGAATGCTGAGTATTTCTCTTTTTTCAATATCAACAGATTCCATACAGCTGCCAGGAAGCCACTGCCGTAACCGATGAGTTGTACAAAAGAGGCTATGATAGATAAGAATCCTATCTTGCAGTTTTTATTCTGGTAAGATGAATCCAGGAATATCAGCACGCAATAGATCAACAGAGGCAATAAACTCCATTTGCAGAAAAACGCTCCGATAAGAAAAAACAATGTTCCCAACGTGAAAACAGCAGGTAGTAGATGTACTATCTTCAAAGAATCCGGATACTTCTTGAATAAAGAGATACGTGCAATACCTGAATTATATACCTGACGGAAGAATTTCTTCCAGTCTGTCCGGCGCTTGTGGAATACCCAGGCAGACGGGAACAGGCATACTTTATAACCGTTTTTGTAAAGACGTATACTAAAATCTATATCCTCTCCGAAGCGCATGGCAGAAAAGCCTTCTAATGCTTCATAAGCACTTCTCCGGATCCCCATGTTAAAACTGCGGGGATAAAACTTGTCCATTTTCTTTTTTCCACCGCGAATACCTCCGGTGGTAAAGAAAGAGGTCATCGAATAATTGATGGCTTTCTGCACATCGGTAAAGCTGTCCGATGCTTTATCCGGACCGCCGAACGCATCGGCCCCGGTTTTCTGAAGTTCTTTATGTACAGCCTCGATATAAGCCGGTGGCAGAATACAATCGGAATCCAGAACGATCAGGTAATCGCTGTTGGCTTTGGTTGCACCGTGATTGCGGGCATTCCCCGGACCACCATTCGGGATAAAATAATAATATACAGCCAGTCTGTCCGCATACTTGTCTGTAATATGTTTACAGGTATCCTTTGAACCGTCTTCGACAATGATTACCTCGAAGTCTGTCCTTGTTTGTTTGGTAAGACTATCCAGTAACTCATCAACCTCGTTCGGACGGTTATATACGGGTATAATAAGTGATAATGTTGCTGTATCCATTAAAATTGTCAACTGTCAATTGAATTAGTATCTGTAATGATCAGCCTTATACGGACCTTCTACCGGAACCCCGATATACTCGGCCTGTTTAGGACTCAGTTTAGACAGTTTCACGCCAATCCGTTCGAGATGCAGGCGGGCAACTTCTTCGTCCAGACGTTTCGGCAGGCGGTAAACACCTACTTCATAAGCCATCTGCCACAAATCCATCTGTGCCAGTACCTGATTGGTGAATGAGTTGCTCATCACGAATGACGGGTGGCCGGTTGCACAACCTAAGTTAACCAGACGGCCTTCTGCCAGCAGGAAGATAGAGTTTCCGGTCGGGAAAGTATATTTGTCGACCTGCGGCTTGATGTTGGTGTGCTGGATATTGGGGTAGTTTACCAGTTTTTCAACTTGTATTTCATTGTCGAAATGACCGATATTACAAACGATTGCCTGGTCTTTCATCTGTGTCATGTGCTCGATCGTGATGATGTCGCAGTTACCGGTTGTCGTAACGAAGATATTACCTTCTTTTACGGCATCTTCCATCGTTGTTACTTCGAAGCCTTCCATTGCAGCCTGCAAAGCACAGATCGGGTCGATTTCCGTCACCAGTACACGAGCTCCGTAAGAACGCATGGAATGGGCGCAACCTTTACCTACATCGCCATAGCCGGCAACGACAACGACTTTACCGGCTATCATTACGTCAGTAGCACGTTTGATGCCGTCAGCCAATGATTCGCGGCAACCGTACAAGTTGTCGAATTTGGATTTCGTTACCGAGTCGTTTACGTTGATGGCCGGAACCAGCAGTTCACCTTTTTCCATCATTTGATACAGGCGGTGTACACCGGTAGTTGTCTCTTCCGAAACACCTTTCATCTCGGCGATTGTACGATGCCAGCGCTGATTATCTTCTTCCAGGATACGGTGTAAAGTATCCAGAATTACCTGTTCCTCGTGATTACCGCCCTTACGATTGATCGTTTCGGCGTTATCTTCGGCACGGTATCCCATGTGAACCAGCAAAGAGGCATCTCCGCCATCGTCAACAATCATATGAGGACCTTTTCCGTCAGGAAAACGGAGTGCCATGTCAGTACACCACCAGTATTCCTCCAGCGTTTCACCTTTCCAGGCAAAAACGGGAACGCCATCGGCTGCGATAGCCGCTGCGGCATGGTCCTGTGTAGAGAAGATGTTACAGCTTGCCCAGCGTACATCTGCTCCCAACGCAACTAATGTTTCGATTAACACTGCAGTCTGAATGGTCATGTGCAGTGAGCCGGTGATACGGGCACCTTTCAGAGGTTTCTGATCGGCATATTTCTGGCGCAGAGCCATCAGTCCCGGCATTTCGTGTTCGGCGATCTCGATCTCTTTGCGACCGAAGTCAGCCAAACTCATATCCGCCACTTTATAAGGCAGATTAGTTGGAAATAATTGTGACATAAATAATACTTATTTTGAATGTGTGGCAAAGATAAGAAATTATTAGGTTGTTCAGATAATTCCCGGGGACAAACATAATCATCCCCTGGTGTCTTCAAAATTTCCTGCTTAGGAAACTACAGTTTCCAAGGCAGGAAACGCTAGTTCCCTCGGCAGGAAATTGCAGTTCCCCGCGCAGGAAACTGGAGTTTCCTAAGCACGGAATTACGAGGAAACTGTAATCGGTTGGTTGATAGGTCTATATCTGTTTTTTATACCGGCGTAATACCTTGTTCGGCAAGTAACTTCAGACTCAGGTCTTTCAGTTTGAATTTTTGGATCTTGCCGCTACCTGTCATCGGGAATGTATCGATGAAGAAAATATATTTCGGTATCTTATGGCGAGCGATCTTGCCGCGGCAAAAGTCCTTTACTATATCTTCTGTCATTGTTACACCCTCGTGCAGGATGATGAAAGCGCCCACTTCCTCTCCGTACTTCTTGGACGGAACGGCGGCTACCTGTACGTCTTTCACACCTTCCAGGTGATACAGGAACTCTTCTATTTCGCGCGGATAAACGTTTTCTCCACCGCGGATAATCATATCCTTGATACGGCCGGTAATACGGTAATATCCGTTTTCATCTTTTATACCGAGGTCGCCGCTGTGAAGGAAACCGTCTTTATCGATTACTTCGGCTGTGGCGGCAGGGTTGTTGTAATAACCTTTCATGTTGTTGTAACCACGGTTACACATTTCCCCTTGTACGCCGACAGGACATTCTTCTCCGGTTTCCGGGTCGATAACGCGGACTTCCGTAAATTCGAAGTCACGTCCTACCGTGTTATGCCGTGCCTCTGCCGGATCGTCGATACGGGAGTGGGTCATGCCCGGAGATGTCTCCGTCAAGCCGTAGACACTGGTTACCTTCATATACATTTTCTCTTCCACCTGGCGCATCAGTTCGACCGGACAAAGTGAACCCGCCATAATACCGGTGCGGAGTGAGGTAAGGTCGAACATCGGGAACATCGGATGATTCAGTTCGGCAATGAACATGGTCGGTACGCCGTAAAGAGCCGTGCAACGTTCTTTGTGGATGGAAGCCAGCACGACCAGCGGGTCGAATTTCTCGACCATCACCTGTGTACAGCCGTGTGTCAGCACGTTCATGGAAGCCAACACCACGCCGAAGCAGTGGAAGAGGGGAACGCAGCAGCAGAGCTTGTCGTCGGCAGTAAATTTCATATGTTCGCCGGTCAACAAACCGTTGTTGGCAATGTTATAATGCGTCAGCATGACCCCTTTCGGGAAACCAGTCGTACCGGAGGTGTATTGCATGTTGACAACATCATGGCAGTTGACGAGCTTTTTAGCTTCCTCCAGTCTGTCATCGCTGATATTTTCACCCAGCAGCAATAACTCCGGTGTATTGTACATGCCGCGGTATTTCTCCTGGCCGATATAAACCACATTCTTCAGTCGCGGGAAACGCTTGCTTTTCAGGTATCCGCGTTGTGACTCCCTTAGCTCGGGAAGCATGGAGTACATCATATCTACATAACTTCCGTCGAATACGCCGTCGGTGATACACATCGTATGTATGTCGGCATTCTCAACGAGAAATTCCAGTTCGTTCTGCTTATAGTTTGTATTTACCGTAACGGCAACGGCGCCGATCTTGGCGGCTGCATAAAGGAATGTCAGCCAGTCGGGCACATTGGTTGCCCAGATACCTACGTGTGTACCATGTTCGATACCGATGGACAACATACCTTTTGCCATCCGGTCTACGCGTTCGTTAAACTCTTTCCATGTGAAACGCAGGTCGCGATCGGAATAAACCACGTATTCCTTGTCCGGCGTAGTAGTGGCCCAATGTTCCAGCCATTGACCTAAAGTCTTATCCTGTAATTGTATTTCCATATCCTTCTGTCAATTAGTACGGGGTATAAACAACTCCAAGTATTTTAGCAGTGCTGTCGGCTGCAGCATGAACATGGTGTGCAACGATAGAATCATAATAGATGCTGTCGCCTTCTTCCAGTAAATAGGTATTCTTCCCGTAGTTTATTTCAACCACGCCCGCCAATACATAAATAAATTCTTCGCCTTCGTGTGTGGAAAGAACGAAATCAACGCCTTCTTCTGATGGAGAAACATCGATCAGGAACGGTTCCATATGGCGTCCGGACTTATCCTGTGACAGAGAGTGATATTCCATATGCTTGCGGTTTTCCATCGAGTTGTTGGTAAAGCCGATGCTGTTGGAGTCGTTGCTGTCTTTCTTACGGCAAATGACCGGACCCAGTTCTGACTGGTCGTCGAGGAATGTTCCCAGACGGACACCGAGTACCCGTGCTATTTTGATAAGTGGTGCCAGTGACGGAAAGTCTACATTACTTTCTATGCGTTCGATCTGTTCGATACCAAGGCCGGAACGTTCGGCTACTTCTTCAACGGACAGTTGTTTTGATTCACGGATACTTTTAATTTTGGCTCCGATGATTTTGTTGTTTCCCATAAGTATGTTTATTTTAGATTTTCTTTTAATTTGTAACTAAACGCCGCAAATTTACATTAATATTTTATTTTACCATGTAATTTGCTGAAAGAAAAAAAGGACAACCCTTGTTTGAGTTGCCCTTTTGTAACTTCCGAAGAAGTAGTTTCTTATTTTCTGATACCAAGCTCTTTGATGATAGCACGATATCTTTCGATATCAACTTTGATCAGATAGTCCAATAAACGACGACGTTTACCAACCAACATCTTCAATGCTCTTTCTGTACTGTAATCTTTGTGATTACTTTTCAGGTGCTCTGTCAAGTGTGCGATACGAACTGTGAACAAAGCGATCTGGCTTTCTGCCGAACCTGTGTCAGTAGCAGATTTACCATACTTTTCGAAAATTTCTTTTTTCTTTTCTGAATCTAAAAACATGATTCTTTTTACTTTAATAAATTGATACTATATTATCTAAGCGGATGCAAAGGTAGGCATTCCTTTGAGATATACAATACTTTTCATCTTATTTTTTGTATTTTGAGACATGAATGACATATATATATCGTAAAAATGTCGTATTTTTGCAGCCAATAAATTAGTCTTCGATGCAAAAACTCAGAAACATCGCGATTATCGCGCACGTAGACCACGGCAAAACGACGCTTGTGGATAAGATGTTATTAGCCGGTAAGCTTTTCCGTGAAGGACAGGCAGAACCGGATCAGTTCATGGACAACAATGATTTGGAACGTGAACGAGGAATTACGATTTTGGCCAAGAATGTCTCTATTAATTATAAAGATTACAAAATCAATATTATTGATACTCCGGGTCACGCTGACTTCGGAGGTGAAGTAGAGCGTGTATTGAACATGGCCGATGGTTGCTTGCTGCTGGTCGACGCGTTTGAAGGACCGATGCCTCAGACCCGCTTCGTATTACAAAAAGCCATTCAGCTGGGACTGAAACCGATTGTGGTTATCAATAAGGTAGACAAACCGAACTGTCGTCCGTCGGAAGTGCAGGAAATGGTTTTCGAATTGATGTTCAGCCTGGATGCTACGGAAGAACAGTTGGACTTCCCGACAATCTATGGTTCTGCCAAGCAGGGATGGATGTCGACCGATTGGAAAGAGCCGAAAGAGGATATTCTGGCATTGCTGGATGCCATCATTGAATATATTCCGGAACCGAAAGTGCTGGAAGGAACTCCTCAGATGTTGATCACATCACTGGATTATTCTAAATATGTCGGACGTATCGCTGTCGGACGTGTTCACCGGGGTGAGCTGAAAGAAGGACAGGACGTTATGCTGTGCAAGCGTGACGGATCGATGGTCAAATCCAAGATTAAGGAAGTCGATGTCTTTGAAGGTTTAGGCCGTACAAAAGTATCTTCTGTTCAATCAGGTGATATCTGTGCTTTGATCGGAATCGAAGGTTTTGAGATCGGTGAAACGATTGCCGATGTTAATGAACCGGAACCGCTGCCTACGATCGCTATTGACGAGCCTACCATGTCTATGCTCTTCACGATTAATAACTCTCCGTTCTTCGGTAAAGACGGTAAGTTCGTGACATCACGTCATATCTTCGGACGTTTGCAGAAAGAGTTGGACAAGAACCTTGCCTTGCGTGTGGTCCCGACAGACTCTGCCGATTCATGGCTGGTATATGGTCGTGGCGTACTTCATTTGTCCGTATTGATCGAAACAATGCGTCGTGAAGGTTACGAATTGCAGGTAGGACAGCCTCAGGTTATCATCAAAGAGATAGACGGCGTAAAATGTGAGCCGGTTGAACAGCTGACTATCAATCTCCCGGAAGAATCTTCCAGCCGTATCATTGATATGGTGACCAAGCGTAAGGGGGAAATGACGATGATGGAAAGTAAGAACGACCGTATGCATCTTGAATTTAATATTCCTTCACGTGGTATCATCGGTTTGAACAATGCTGTTCTGACTGCTTCTGCCGGTGAAGCGATCATGGCACATCGTTTCCTGGAATATCAGCCTTGGAAGGGTGATATCGAACGTCGTAACAATGGTTCTATCATTGCCATGGAAACAGGCACAGCGTTTGCTTATGCCTTGAATAACCTGCAGTCACGCGGACGTTTCTTCATCTCTCCGCAGGAAGAAGTTTATGCCGGTCAGGTCGTAGGTGAGCATACAAAAGAAGGTGACCTGGTTGTGAATGTTACGAAGTCGAAGAAGCTGACCAATATGCGTGCTTCGGGTTCTGATGATAAAGTATCATTGGCTCCTCCTTTGGTATTCAGCCTGGAAGATGCGCTGGAATATATCAAGGCAGACGAATATGTGGAGATCACTCCGAATTATATGCGTATGCGTAAGATCATTTTGGATGAAACAGAACGTAAACGTCAGGGTAGATAATAGTACATATATAATATGAGTAAAGCCGGATGCACTGTTGATGTGTATCCGGCTTTTATTTTATAATGTCGATGCGTAATTATAGATTTGCAGGACGTTTTCGATGTCGTTAAAGTCTATCTTGTTGTCATCCGCATATTTCTTCAGTTTCTCTTTTTGATCCGGGAATGCTTTGAGGAATTGTTTCTCATTAATGAAACGGTATTGTTTTCCTTTGCGCTCTATCCGGAAAATCTTGTCGATGCGGGTTAGGATCAGCTTTTCTGTTTCCAGTTTATGTGTAGTGCTTCCGGACTGGAATGTCGAATAAGTTTCGACTGCCGATGTTTCTGAGCGGCCTCCGTAGCCAACCCGTTTACCTTCCCATTTTAACGAGCCTCTGTATTGAACGAAGATAGGAGGAACTTTCTGAAGCACTTCCGTTGCACCGTCTTTGGTAGGAAGGAATGTCCTTTCTCCGATCTTGATGGTGGCTACCATTTCAGGTTCCGAGAACTCTTTGATTGCATTATCGTCATGTTGGTCGATAAACAGGAATTTCTTGATCAGCAAACTGTAGTTCAGGGGGACGGTGAATGTTCGTCCGTCCTTATAATACACATACCCGTTTTCAAAGCTTCGTAACAGAAACTGTGAACTGTCGACCGGGGCTTCCTGTGCCGTCCCATTGAATCCTGGCAGGTTTCCGATGCAGATAATCAGAAAAATAACAAGTCGCTTCATAATGCCTCAGATTAGTTAGTGCAAGATACAACTTTCTGATTAATAATAAAATATCCGGCGAGTTTTTTTTCTTGTTGGCAGTAAGGCAAGAAAAAAGGCCATCTCCGGAAGGAGACAGCCTTTTATATAGGATTGTGTAATATACTAATTACTTAACCAAGTTAGCGAATTCGCTGTTAGTTGCATATTTAGCAAATTCCAGGTCGATAGCAGCTTCTTTAGCCAGAGCTTTGTCTTTTGCGATAGCAGCTTTCAGGTTGCTTACAACGCCGTTAGCGTCGTTTGTACGAGCAGCTACAACAGCTTTCAAGTAAGAAGTGGTTGCATCAGGATTAGCAACAGCATTCAGAGTCTGAGATGCTTTGCTGTAATCTTTTACTAACAACTGAGCCAAAGCAGCGTTGTTTGTCTTAACAGAACCGAAAGAGTTAACAGCCTTAGCATATTCGCCTTGTTCCAGATAAAGAACACCTAGAGCTTCGCCTAATTCAGCTACACCTGCAGCGTTACCGAACAATTGCTGAGCTTTAGCCTGGTCACCCTTAGTCAGAGCGATAAGACCTAAGTTCATGTTAGCTTCGTTGTTAGCCTTAACAGAGTTAGATTTGTTGAACATCTGTTCAGCCTTAGCCAGGTCACCAGCCTTGAATGCCATCATACCGATGTTGTTCCAAGTGCGGTAGCAGTTAGGATACAGTTCAGAAGCTTTTGTATAGATAGCCATCTTTTCAGCATCGTTGTTAGTCAGAGTAGCAGCATACAGGATTTCTTCGATGTTCAGTTCAGAAGGATTACTCTTAGCCAATGCGCTGATTTCGTCGTCAGACTTACCGATGATTTCGATATTAGCAGTCAAACGAGAACGACGCAACTGAGGTAAGATTGTTTCTGCCAAATCAGAATATACAGCAGAGATATTTTTGATTTCTTTTTCTCTTGTTTCAGGATCCTGGTACATAGAGATAACTCTTAATACGAGGTCTTTATCCTGCAGGTTAGAAGCAGATACCAATTCTTTGAAGCCTTCCCAGTCCTGAGCAGTGTAACGTGCATCAACCGGAGCATCCACCTTCATTTTCTTCAATTCTTTAGCCAGATATTTAGAAGTATTACCTTCACGTCTTTCAGCCAAACCTGTGTTCAGTTTAACACCACCATCAGGAGAAGCATAAGCAGAGATTTCGATTGCTACGTTCTGGTTAGGAGCTTCGTCAGCGTTTTTAACCAAATCTTTCCAGTCTTTGATAGCTGTAGAGTTCAATTCTTTTGAACGAAGTTCAGCCTGCTGGATCAAGAACATGATGTTAGCATCGTGAGCTTCTTTGATGATACGCTGGAATTTGTCAGCAGCGATAGCAGCAGTTGCAGTAGCAGCGTCAGCCAGTTCAGAAGTTGCGATTACTCCTTCACCGATCTTTACGTCCGGTAATTTAACTGTTTTGTTTTTGATTTTTGCATCGAAAGTCAGATACAATTCTGATTTTTTCATTTCAGGTTTGTAAGTGAAAGCAGATTTCATGGTTACGTTAGCACCTTCTTTCTGCGGGATAACCTGATTGTTACCTTTTACTTTCTCACCCTGATAAGTGTAAGATGTTCCCCATGCTTCACCACCGGCATAACGAAGAACCGGAGTTACTGTTACTGTAGCTTTTTTGTTGAACCATTTTGCAGGGAAAGTCGCGTTGATAGTCACGGGTACTTTGCCTCCGATAGCCTCAAGCGGCTGCGGCTCAGCTTTGATGTACTCTTCAGCTAGCGGTTTCAACTTGTTTGAACAAGAAGAAAGGGTTAAAATTGCTGCCATTACAAAGAATGACAATAAAAACTTTTTGTTCATAATTTGATGTAAGTTTAAAATGTTACTATGTTTATATATTCACTTTCAATTGTCCCTTAGCCATCAAAGTGCAAAACTAAAGCATTTTTTTGTTATGAATAGCAAAGATACGATAAAATCTTTCTAATTAATACTTATTAATGAATCCATGTCTCTTTTTTCCTTAAAAAGTACATAAGATACAGAATTTACGGACGTTTTAATAGCATTCGTCCGATTGTATTTTAGTTAAATTTTCGTGTTTCGTTTCTCTTTGTATGTCTTGTTATGCTTTGTTTGATGTACTCTTATTGTTTATTTTTGACTAAAATAAAATCTTTTGCGTAAAACTGTCCTTGTCGGAGGTGATCTGTACCAGATAAATGCCCGGCCCGGCACCTGTTACTACGATCGTATTTTCTCCGCTATGGACAATCCCGTTTTGTAACCTGGTCCCATTCATGGATATGATTGAATATCGGGCTTCTCGGATAGTGGCAGGTAACAGGATATGGACTGTTTTGGATGCTGCTTCCGTGAATATGCGGATGGGATTGTTGTTGTCGATGGATGTGTTGGCTGATGCCGTATTGTATTGGATGACAGGATCGATGAACAGGGACGTGCTCATTGGTGAAGCCGGATGGGCGGAAGCCTCTGTCCATTGGCCTTGATAGTTGATCCATGCCGTGTTTTTGCTTGTTTCCCCTTTCGGAAGGTTATAGGCAGAGAAAGAAGTGCCGGCGGTAGCTGTCCTGATCTTATATCCGACAAAGAAACTGCCGGATACATCTACCGGTTCGGAAAAAGTGATAAACGATTCCTGATCACGGCTCAATGGCTTGATGGAGTCGATAAAATCTATTTTGTTATTGGTGGTTACGAATGATGGTCTGAATGATTCGGTATGCAACAGTGTTTCCGGTTTGCCGGAGCCGCTGTAGACGGTGATCTCTACGTCTATTTCTTTATCTTGTGTGATGGCCGGATTCACGATATATGTGCCGTATACTTTTGCTTCTCCGGTTATTTTATAAGCCTCGGCAAACTCGTTCATATTCAGTGAATTGTTTCCGAATGCCGGACCGGTCCCGGGAGAGGGCAGAGGAGTGGCTTCTATTTTCTCCGCTTTTCCGCTTTCCTTTATGTTGCTCAGGCGAATGCAGGGGGTTGCACTGTAAGGATCGAGACCTTTGCAGGTGCGTCCTGTGTTTGTTCCGGCGGGGTCGAGCCATGTTTTCAGTTGTTTGTCGGCATCGGTAGATGCTTCCCAGCTTTGGCTTAGGGCAAAATAGAAATCGTTATAAGGTGCCGGGCAGCTGGATTCGCCTCCCGACAATCCCCCGATAAGCTGGTTGTTGCTGTCAAACAGTCCGGAGCCGGAAGAACCGCCGGCTGTGCTGCCGCTTGTCCATTCTTTCACATGCCAGTGTCCGTTCTTTATAAAGTCCATTCCGGGATAGGTTGCCGATTCAACTTGCTTGGTCGTGTTGACCCGCTTTACGGAACCTCCCGGATGGTGTATTCCTGCGTAAGGGGCGGTTCCCTCGTCTTTTGCATTCCATCCGGCATAATAAGGTTGATAATAGGCCGGAGGTGTCTCTTTTAGTTCCAGCAATGCCATGTCTGTACTTTCATTGGTTGCCCTGAAACGGGTGGAAGCCATCGACATCTCTTCCGTTCCCCTCATAACCGGGTCGCAAAGAGGACTTTCGTAATTGAAGAATGTGACGATATTTCCGGCGATCGTTTCATAGTCCGGATTGGTAATTGTGAATTGATTGTTCAGGCAATGTGACGCTGTTAACAGATAGGGTTTACCATCATTTAATGTATTATTAATTAACGTACCCGAACAGGCATTTTCGCCATTGATGATGATCAGCACGACACTGCGGCCAATGTCATTATATTTGTCTGTAGTGTCCTGATAGCATACCAACGGCTTCATACACCCATGGTAGATGGTGCTGTGCCCTTTGGGTTCGTATCCTCTGAGATTGCGGTAGTCATGGTTTACTTCACCTACTTTCAGCCTGCCGTGGAACGGGACGTTGGCAGGTTCCTGGTATTCGATAATCAGTTCATCACCCTGGACCGGCGAGACGGGAAGCTTGTTTAACTCGGAGTTATTCAAATGGTTGAATGCTCCCAGAATATGGGTCTGGTCCGGGTTGTAGAGGAATAGCTGGGCACCTTCCGGTATCTCGTATTCGGAGAATAAGACATTGATAGAGTAGGCTCCTTCCGACCGTATCCCCAGCCGCCATACGCGGGTACCGTCTGCTCCTGTGAACCAGTTACCCGAATTTTCCGGAGTAAAGTCTGTCATGAATTTATAAGCGAAATGGAATCCGCTGCGCAAGTCACTTTCATTCAGCGAGTCGATCCGTAATTGTTCGGCGACATCGAAAGGCGGCATTTCCTTGAATTGTGTTCCTGACCGGGTGTTGAGAGTCGACAACGGAAGAGGTTTGCCTCCGTGGCTGACCTGGCTTATCATGTGGTTGGCTGACAATAAACACAGGATGAAAAGGGTGACTAGCTTTTTCATATACCTGCAAATATATGTTTTTCTTTTAACAATTTAATTGTTTCCGGTGAACAAATTTGTGAAAGCACTCCCGTATTTCGTGATTTTTATCTAAGTTTGCCAAGCGAAAAGAATGATTCTGAATTTGTAAAACCAATATTACATAATTAAATAATAAAGATATGGCAACACCTCCTTTCAAGTATCAGGCACCGTTCCCACTCGGACCGGATACAACAGAGTATTATCTGCTTACAAAAGATTATGTATCGGTATCCGAATTTGAAGGACAGCCGATGCTGAAAATTGCAAAAGAAGGACTTACGGCGATGGCTAACGCTGCTTTCCGTGATGTGGCTTTCATGCTTCGTCCCGAGCACAACGAACAGGTGGCTAAGATCCTGAGCGATCCGGAAGCCAGCGACAACGACAAGTTCGTGGCATTGACTTTCCTGCGTAATGCGGAAGTATCTGCAAAAGGGCAGCTTCCTTTCTGCCAGGATACCGGTACGGCTATTATCCACGGTGAGAAAGGCCAGCATGTATGGACTGGATATTGTGATGAAGAAGCGCTTTCTCTGGGTGTTTACAAAACTTATACGGAAGAAAACCTGCGTTATTCGCAGAATGCTCCTTTAAATATGTACGACGAGGTAAATACGAAATGTAACTTACCTGCACAGATCGACATCGAAGCTACTGAAGGTATGGAATATAAATTCCTTTGTGTAGCTAAAGGCGGTGGTTCTGCCAACAAGACTTATCTGTTCCAGGAGACAAAAGCGATCCTGAACCCGGCTACCCTGGTCCCGTTCCTGGTAGAAAAAATGAAGACATTAGGTACGGCTGCTTGCCCTCCTTATCATATTGCGTTCGTTATCGGCGGTACTTCTGCTGAAAAGAACCTGTTGACAGTGAAGCTGGCTTCTACTCATTATTACGACAACCTGCCTACAAGCGGTAACGAAGGCGGACAGGCTTTCCGTGATATCGAATTGGAAAAACAGGTACTGGAAGCCGCTCACAACATCGGTTTGGGTGCCCAGTTCGGTGGTAAGTATTATGCTCACGATGTACGTATCGTTCGTCTGCCCCGTCACGGTGCTTCTTGCCCGGTAGGTATGGGTGTTTCCTGTTCTGCCGACCGTAACATCAAATGTAAGATCAATAAAGACGGTATCTGGATCGAAAAGATGGATTCAAATCCTGGCCGTCTGATCCCAGAGGAATTGCGTAAGGCAGGTGAAGGTAATGCTGTAAAGATCAATCTGAACCAGCCGATGGCTGATATCCTGAAAGAACTGACTAAATATCCGGTATCGACTCGCCTTTCTCTGAGTGGAACGATCGTGGTAGGTCGCGACATTGCGCACGCTAAACTGAAAGAACGTATCGATAAAGGAGAAGGTCTGCCTCAATACATCAAAGATCATCCTATTTATTATGCAGGTCCTGCCAAGACTCCGGCTGGAATGGCTTCCGGTTCTTTCGGCCCGACAACTGCCGGTCGTATGGACTCGTATGTCGACCTGTTCCAGGACAATGGCGGTAGCATGATCATGATTGCCAAGGGTAACCGTAGCCAGCAGGTAACAGATGCTTGTCAGAAGCATGGTGGTTTCTACCTCGGAAGTATCGGTGGTCCGGCTGCTATCCTTGCACAGGAAAGCATTAAGAAAGTAGAATGTCTGGAATATCCTGAACTGGGAATGGAAGCAATCTGGAAGATCGAAGTGGAAGACTTCCCTGCATTTATCTTGGTTGACGATAAAGGCAATGATTTCTTCAAACAGCTGAAGCCACGTTGTTCTTGCAGTAAATAAGACTAATTCATTATAAGAGGTGAAAGCTGCTCCATTCTGTGGGGCAGCTTTTTTTCATGCTGAAGAATTATCGGTGTCCTGTTTTCTTTCCCCTTGATAACGATAACAAAAAAAGAGCCATCCTGTCGCAGGATAGCTCTTTTATATATAATGTATAAGAAAGTCGTTTATTAATAACGATCGTTACGACGGTCTCCGCGATCTCCACGGTCACCACGATCCTGACGAGGACCACGGTCTCCGCGATCACCACGTTCCGGTCTCGGACCTCTTTCGGGTCTCGGCGGACGTTCTTCGTAACCTTCCGGTTTCGGCAGCAATACCTTGCGTGAAAGTTTGAACTTACCGGTCTTTGCATCGATGTCTACCAGTTTAACCTGGATAGTATCACCTTCTTTCAAACCAGCCTGTTCTACTGTTTCCAGACGGGCCCAGTCGATTTCAGAGATGTGCAGTAAACCGTCTTTACCCGGCATAAATTCAACGAATGCACCGTAAGGCATGATAGAAGAGATCTTTCCTTCATATACTTCGCCGATTTCAGGAACGGCAACGATACCCTTGATCGCTCTGATAGCAGCATCGATCGTATCTTTGTTTGTTCCGGAGATTTCGATCTTACCAAAACCGTCCACTTCTTCGATTGTGATAACAGCACCTGTCTTTTCCTGGATACCCTGGATAATCTTTCCACCCGGGCCGATCACTGCGCCGATGAACTCTTTGCCGATCGTCATCGATTCGATGCGCGGAGCATGCGGTTTCAGTTCAGCACGTGTCTCCGGCTGAGCTTCCATGATCTTTCCTAAGATGTGCATACGGCCTTCTCTTGCCTGAGCCAGTGCGTTTTCAAGGATTTCGTATGACAAACCGTCAACCTTGATGTCCATCTGAGTGGCTGTGATACCGTCTGCTGTACCTGTTACCTTGAAGTCCATATCTCCCAGGTGGTCTTCGTCTCCCAGGATATCCGACAGGATAGCGTAGTTCTGACCTTTGTTCTCAGAGATAAGCCCCATTGCGATACCTGATACCGGTTTCTTCATCGGAACGCCGGCATCTCTCAATGCCAGTGTACCGGCGCAAACAGTTGCCATAGAGGAAGAACCGTTTGATTCGAGGATATCGGAGATTACGCGTACAACGTAAGGATAGTTATCCGGGATCATGCGCTTCAAAGCACGGTGAGCCAGGTTGCCATGACCTACTTCGCGACGTCCTACACCACGTGATGCTTTTGCTTCACCGGTAGAGAACGGAGGGAAATTATAATGTAATAAGAAACGTTCCTTGCTATGGTTCAGTACGTCGTCAATCATCTTTTCGTCGGCTTTGGTACCGAGTGTAACAGTTGTCAACGACTGAGTTTCACCACGTGTGAAGACTGCAGATCCGTGAGGTCCCGGAAGATAATCCGTTTCGATCCAAATCGGACGAATTTCTGTTGTCTTACGACCGTCCAGGCGCTTTCCTTCGTCGAGGATAGCACGGCGCATGGCCTCTTTTTCTACATCGTGGTAGTAACGGCCGATCATTTCAGCCTTAGCTTCCAGCTCTTCTTCAGAGAAGTTTGCTTTATATTCGTCTACGACAGCCTGGAAAGCTTCAGCGCGTTGGTGCTTGTCTGTGCCGGATGTAGCGACAGCGTATGCTTTTGCAAAACATTTATCGTGTACATCTTTGCGCAGTTCTTCGTCATTTTCTTCGTGGCAGTATTCGCGTTTAACGAGTTTGCCGCAAGCTTCCGACAGTTCAAGCTGAGCCTGGCACTGTGCTTTGATCGCTTCGTGAGCCACCTTGATTGCTTCCAGCATTTCAGATTCCTGAACTTCTGCCATTTCGCCTTCCACCATCATGATGTTGTCGATAGTAGCAGCAACCATCATGTCGATATCTGCTTTTTCCAATTCAGAGAATGTCGGGTTGATGATAAATTTACCGTCGACACGTGCTACGCGAACTTCAGAAATCGGTCCGTTGAAAGGTATATCGGATACTGCCAAAGCAGCAGATGCTGCTAAACCAGCCAGAGCATCCGGCATATCTTCGCCGTCAGCAGAGAATAATATAACGTTTACATATACTTCTGCGTGGTAATTGTCCGGGAATAACGGACGCAACGCGCGGTCTACGAGGCGCGATGTCAGGATTTCGTAATCCGAAGCCTTTCCTTCTCTTTTTGTAAAACCTCCGGGAAAACGGCCAAATGCGGAGTACTTTTCTTTGTATTCAACTTGCAGCGGCATGAAGTCAACACCGGGATTTGCATCTTTAGCGGCACAAACAGTAGCCAGCAACACTGTGTTGCCCATACGAACAGTAACCGCACCGTCCGCCTGTTTTGCCAACTTCCCGGTCTCGATGGTGATGGTTCTTCCATCAGCCAACTCGATCGTCTTGTTAATTGGATTAAGCATAATCTTCTTTCTTATTTTTCTATCTGTAAAAATTGGTGCAAATGTAATGAAAGTTTGCCTGTAAACACGTGAAAATGAAAATAAAAAACATCAGAAAAGCCCTTTTTTATAAAAATAAAGGGAAGATTTCACGAATAATAGTGCCACAATTGTAAAATAATGTATATTTGCATCGGAATTACGAACATTGTAAAGAAAAAATGATGAAACAAATATCTGCAAAGTCACAGTCCGTTATCGGAGTATGGTTACTGTTTGTTGTCGGGATATGTATATTGCTATTCACGGCCTGTAACAACACGTCCGATTTTACAGTGAAAGGAGTTGTATCCGGAGCTGATGGTCAGACCATGTATCTGGAAAACGTCGGCATATCGAATGTCGAACTGATAGATTCTGTTAAGCTCACGGCGGCAGGTAAGTTTAAATTTACGCATAAGCGTCCGGATTTTCCGGATTTCTATCGTCTGCGTCTGAACAATCAGAAGATTAATTTCTCGATCGATTCGGTGGAGACGATTACGATTGCAGCCGATGCCGGAACGTTCGCCACCTCTTATTCGGTGGAAGGTTCTGAAAACTGTAAGGCTATTAAGGCGATTACATTGGCGCAGCTGGATGCCAATCAGGCCATCGGTAAGTTACGTAAAGAATATGAAGATAAGCATATTGCAGATACGACATACCGTGCGAGAATTATAGAAACAGCTGAAGCTTACAAAGAGGTTGCCCGCAAATATATTTATTCGGCTCCGATGTCTACTGCTGCTTATTATGCTTTGTTTCAGCAAATCGACGGTCTGTTATTCTTTGATTTATACGATCGGAATGATGTGAAAGCTTATGGCGCGGTTGCTACCAGCTACGACCATTTTTATCCGGGCAGTCCGCGTTCAAAACATCTGTATAACCTGACGCTGCAGTCTATGAAGGTACTTCGTGCCCAGCGTCCGGTAAATCTGGATGATGTCAAAACGACTGAAATCAGTTTCTTGGATATCGAATTGCCGAATCTGAAAGGGGAGGTGGTTAAACTCTCTTCTGTTGCAGAAGGAAAGCCCGTGATCATTAATTTTACGGCTTACCAGGCAGAATGGTCTCCGGCACTGAATATGGCTTTGGGTGAAATCTATACAAAGTATCATGGTCAGGGACTGGATATCTATCAGGTCTCTTTGGATTCTGATGCCCATTTCTGGAAGAATGCCGCTTCAAATCTTCCCTGGGTGGCTGTGCGTGATCCGCAGTCGGTTTATTCCCAGATCGCAGGACTGTATAATGTAAAGCAACTGCCTGCTATCTTTATCCTGGATCGTAAAGGTAATTTGGTGAAACGGGTAGACGATGTGAAAAACCTGGAAGCGGATGTAAAAGCGGTGCTTTAATGTAGTACGCTAGTAATCAGATTTATATGTTGTAAAGCACTTGCGACGGTTTGTGCATCTTGAAAAGATGTCTTATCTTTGTAATGTTTAAAATAGATAGAAAGAGGAGTTCCGGCCATGTTCTGGTCGGGATTCTTTTTTTATTATGTGGTATAAATATTAATTTAATAATCAATAATTAGGAGGATTTAATATGGCTGTTAGTTATATGACAGAAGACGGCTACAACAAGATTTTAGCTGAAATCAACTATTTGGAAACCGTGAAGCGTCCTGAAATTTCTGCCCAGATTGCTGAAGCCAGGGATAAGGGTGACCTGTCTGAAAATGCAGAATATGATGCTGCCAAGGAAGCTCAGGGCATTATGGAAGCTAAGCTTGCCCAGTTGAAAGGGCTGATATCTAATGCACGTCTGATAGATGAATCACGTGTTCAGACTGACGAGGTTCAGATTCTGAACAAGGTGAAGATCAAGAACACAAAAAATAATGCTGTGATGACATATACGTTGGTTTCTGACTCTGAAGCAAATCTGAAAGAGGGTAAGATTGCTGTCAGCACTCCGATCGCCAAAGGGCTGATGGGAAAGAAAGTCGGTGACGTGGTGGAAATCAAGGTGCCGTCGGGTTTGATGACTTTTGAAGTGATGGAAATTTCAATTTAATACAATAAGATATGGCAACAATATTCAGTAGAATAGTGGCAGGAGAAATACCTTGCCATAAGGTTGCGGAAGACGAAGAATTCTTTGCCTTCCTGGATATTAATCCGGTAGCGAAAGGGCATACTTTGGTTATTCCAAAGCAGGAAACAGACTATCTTTTTGATTTGGAAGACGCATTGTTAGGGCGAATGATGGCTTTTGCCAAGCGTGTGGCACGTGCTCAGGAAGCTGCTATTCCCTGTAAGCGTATAGGCATGGCAGTGATGGGACTGGAAGTACCTCATGCACATATCCATTTAATCCCTATAACCAAGGAGTCGGATATGTATTTCGGAGGCGATAAAATGACAATAACCCAGGAGGAGTTGGCAGAGGTTGCTGCCTTGATAAGAAAAGCGTACAAATAATTGACGAAAGTCTTTTTTTATTAAAAATAATACCTATATTTGTAACCACTATTACTGCGAGTTTTAAAACGGCAGTGATAGTGGTTTTTTAAATGATTCATTAGTGGTTTTTACTCATAAATTTGTTAACCTTAGAAGAAAGGCCCTCCTGAGACAGGACGGCCTTCTTTTTTAAACACACAAATTATAAACCTATTTCTTATCCAGTCTTTTATATATGTATTGAGTAGTTGTTATGCCAAAGGTATGGACTAAGTGCCGGCAACCCTACGTTTACAAAATAGATAATGCATCCTGCCACTGCGATTAGCCATAAAACCAACAATGTCCATTTAGCTGGTGTGGGTAATGGTTTTAAATTGAATAATTGCCCGCATACAGCGTAAAGTAATGCGATTGCAGGAATGCCGATTAATAAAATGACACCGATACAGCCGATCACAGCCATGTAAACGGGAACTCCGCTATACAGGTCCCATCCGAATGGCGAAAGCTGGTACAACATGCTTGCTCCGCCTCCGACTAAAGCTACAGTCACAATGAACAATACGAAAACGATAAGCAAAAGCGGAGGGAGCAGGATGATTCCGGCTAAGACAGCCCCGAATTTTAGCAGGAAGCCGAATACTGTTACAAACAGATCAGCCAGTTTCTGAAAAAAACTTCTGGGCTTGTCGGAACTGATATAGTCGTTCACATTATGGGATACCTTCTCGAAGCCGTCTGTAACGGTTTGTCCAATTGTCTCAAGTGTAACGCTTTTCCCTCGCATGATCAAGCGGTCGGCAGCCGTTCTTGCTACCGGCATAACCATCCATAAAATGATATATAATAAAGCCATCCAGTGTACGACTGGGATAAACAGCAGTAAAATCATGGCTAATCTGACAGCTGTTGCGTCCCAGCCCATATAAGCGGCAATACCTGCGGCAACGCCTCCGATCACACGGTTGTCCGGATCACGCATCAGTTTCTTCTTGCCTGTGGTAACCTGTTCCTGGAAAACACGTTTTTTAGCGTTCTCTTTTTCCTCTTCCGTTTCTTCTTCCTCGAAAATCTCCTCCGGTTTGCCCATGCGGTTGATCACTTCTTCCACATGTTCGATCGTGATCACTTCGTGTCCTAGACGAATTCTTTCACCGAACAATTCGGAAATACGCATTTCAAAATCATTCATGATCTCTTCCGATCCTTCCTCTTTACGGAAATGTATGCGTAAATTAGAAAGATATTTATCCAGCAGCTGGTATGCATCTTCGTCAATGTGGAAAACTGTTCCTCCCAAATTAACTGTAAGCGTCTTCTTCATTGTCTTCTAATTTTAATTGTTTCTAATGTGGTTTATTGTATCATTTAGTTCCTGCCAGGAGTTTTCCAGTTCTCCGAGGAATTCTTCGCCCTTCGGAGTGAGTTGGTAATACTTGCGGGGCGGGCCCTGAGTCGATTCTATCCACTGATAACTTAACAGTTCACTGTTCTTTAACCGGGTTAAGAGAGGATATAGCGTACCTTCTACTACAATCAGTTTAGCTTCCTGTAACTTCTGAATAATGTCAGAGGTGTAAGCCGGTTCTTTCTTGAGAAGTAAGAGGATGCAGTATTCCAGCGTCCCCTTTCTCATCTGTGATTTTACGTTCTCTGCATTCATCTTTTATAGTTTTATGATGCAAATATATGTATTGCCTGTGTACTATGCAATACATGCTACTATGTTTATCCTATTTTAACATCTTTCGGATGTATGCCGGACTGCATTCCCATATCCACTTTTTGCACAAAAAGTGCGATTGTGTGTAAAAAAAGAAAGGAATGTGTTGCTATTCAGTAGGAAAGCCGTACTTTTGTTGTATCAATTCAAAACGAAGAATTATGGTATATTACCACTATGCCGAGTTAATTCACCGGCAGGCTGAAAAGTATGGCTCACGTACAGCTTTGAAATACCGCGATGACGAAAGCGGGAAATGGTTAAAGATCTCATGGAGAGAGTTCTCTGAGAAGGTAATGCTTACTGCTAAAGCAATGGCTGAGTTTGGAATAGAAGTACAGGAGAAGATCGGTATCTATTCTCAGAATATGCCTCAGTGTTTATTTACTGATTTCGGGGCTTATGGAAACCGGGTGATATCGATCCCGATGTATGCTACGAATTCTCCGGCACAGATAGAGTATATCATTAATGATGCGGAGATCCACACCTTATTTGTCGGCGAACAGCTTCAGTACAACAATGCTTTTAAAGTGCAGAAAGAGTCGACTGTATTAAAACGGTTGGTTGTTTTTGATCCTGCCGTTAAACTGAATCCGGACGATAAGACTTCCATCTATTTTGATGATTTCCTGCGCCTGGGCGATAATGCACATGCGGAAACGACTGTAAAGATCCGTACCAATGAGGCGAATCCCGAGGATATTGCTACTATAATGTATACATCCGGTACGACCGGTGAATCGAAAGGGGTAATTCTTCACCATTTTAATTACCTGGAGGCAATGCGTATCCATGATATCCGTTTGCCGATGGTGAATGATAAAGATCTGTCGATGTGTTTTCTTCCTTTGACTCACATTTTTGAGAAGGCATGGACTTATTATTGCCTTCATAAAGGAGTGAAGATCGCTATCAACCAGGACCCGAAGATGATACAAAAGACATTGCCGGAGGTTCATCCGACTTTGATGTGTAATGTGCCGCGTTTTTGGGAGAAGGTCTATGTCGGAGTTCATGAGAAAATAAACTCTTCGTCGCCTTTCCTGAAGAAAGTATTCCTGAATGCGATAGAAACAGGACGTTTATATAATCTGGAGTACAAGAACAAAGGTATCAAGGCTCCATTCTGTCTGAAAACCAAATTTGAATTTTATGATAAAACGGTATTTACGCTTCTGAAAAAGGTGCTGGGTATCGAAAGAGGCCGTTTATTCCCGGTTGCAGGTGCGCCGTTATCCGATACGGTCAATGAGTTTTTGCAATCTGTCAATATTCCTATCGTATATGGATATGGTCTGAGTGAAACGACGGCTACCGTTTGTTTCTATCCGGAAATAGGTTTCCAGTTCGGTTCCATCGGTGAGACGATGCCGGGTGTCGAAGTGAAGATCGATGAAAGTAACGGGGAGATCCTCGTGAAAGGAAAGACTGTCACCACCGGTTACTATAACAAGCCGGAAGAAAATGCCCGTTCCTTTACGGCAGACGGTTTTTTCCGCACAGGAGATGCCGGACGTTTGGAAGGAAATGTATTATTCTTTACGGAGCGTATCAAGGATTTATATAAGACTTCGAATGGGAAATATATAGCTCCGCAAGCGATCGAGATGGAAATGAGCAGTGATAAATATATCGAACAGATTGCCGTTATCGGTGACCAGCGCAAGTTTGTCAGTGCCTTGATCGTTCCGTCTTATCCACTTTTGGAAGCGTATGCAGAGAAAAAGGGTATTTCTTATAATAGCCGCGAGGAGCTCGTTGCCAATCATGAAATAATCCGTCTGATAGAATCGCATATCGAAGAACATCAGAAAAATCTGGCTTCATATGAAAAGATCAAGCGGTTCACTTTGCTTCCCCAACCGTTTACGATGGAGGGACGTGAGCTGACAGACACATTGAAGTTGCGTCGTCCGGTCGTTTTGCAGAAATATGCAAATGAGATTGAAGCGATGTATGCTGAGTGAGCGGACGATTAATTTCTTATCTTTGCACGAATTTTAAAACAAAAACAAGATTATGATAACATCAGACCAGCTACAGAACGTGTTGGAGCGCGAGCAAGCGCTGAGGGGGTATCTTTGACATAGATGGTAAGACCATCCAGTTAGAAGAAGAAGAATTGCGTACGCAGGATCCCGGATTCTGGGAGGATGCCAAACGGGCGGAGACTCAGATGAAGAAAGTAAGAGAGCTGAAAAAGTGGATCGAGCTTTATAACGAGGTGAATGCTGCGGCAGAGGAATTGCAGTTGTCTTATGAATATGTAAAGGAAGAGGTTATCACTGAAGAAGAGGTTGATGCGGCTTATGCCAAGGCTTTGGAGCTGGTGGAGAATCTGGAATTCCGGAACATGCTTCGTGACGAGGCGGATCAGATGAGTTGCGTGCTCAAGATAAATTCCGGGGCAGGTGGTACCGAAAGCCAGGACTGGGCTTCTATGCTGATGCGTATGTATCTGCGTTATGCTGAATCTCACAATTATAAGGTTTCTATCGCCAACATACAGGATGGTGATGAAGCGGGTATCAAGACTGTCACTATTAATATTGAAGGCGACTATGCTTTCGGTTATTTGAAAAGTGAGAATGGCGTGCATCGTCTGGTTCGTGTTTCCCCATATAATGCGCAGGGAAAACGAATGACTTCTTTTGCTTCCGTGTTTGTTACTCCGTTGGTGGACGATACGATTGAAGTGAAGATTGAAACAGCTGCTATTTCATGGGATACTTTCCGTTCAGGCGGTGCCGGTGGGCAGAACGTAAATAAAGTAGAATCAGGAGTACGCTTGCGTTATCAGTTTAAGGATCCTTATACGGGTGAGGAAGAAGAGATCCTGATTGAAAATACCGAGACGCGTGACCAGCCGAAGAACCGTGAGAATGCGATGCGTCAGTTGCGCTCTATCCTGTATGATAAGGAGTTGAAACATCGTTTGGCAGAGCAGGCTAAGATTGAAGCCGGTAAGAAGAAGATCGAATGGGGATCACAGATCCGTAGTTACGTTTTCGACGACCGCCGTGTGAAAGACCACCGTACCAACTATCAGACCTCTGATGTAAATGGTGTAATGGATGGTAAGATCGACGAATTTATCAAGGCTTATCTGATGGAGTTTGGCGGTGAGGAAGCTGCTGAAAAGTAAAGTTTTTAATGGAAAACTTGCAGAACTCGATTAAAAGTCGTAATATTGCACCCGATTTCAGAGTAACCCTCTGAAATACCGGTCCTATAGCTCAGTTGGTTAGAGCACCTGACTCATAATCAGGGAGTCCTTGGTTCAAGCCCAAGTGGGACCACCTTCGGAAAAAGGCTTTGCGGGTGACTGCAAAGCCTTTTTTGTTTTGTTGTACTGGGAAAAGCATCAACATTAAAGTCGAATAATCATGATTGAAGATCTAAGTATCGTATTGCAAGAAGTGGATTCTCTTAAAGCGGAACTAGCTACTTTGCGTCCATTGCCCCCGGAAGCCTTAAAAAAGATAGCGGATGCTCTCGAAATGGAGTATACCTATGAAAGTAACCGAATAGAAGGAAATACGCTTACATTGCAGGAGACCGCCCTTGTTGTGAATGAGGGTGTAACCATATCCGGTAAATCTATGCGGGAGCACTTGGAAGCTATCAACCATGCGCAGGCCATCGATTTTATCAAAGATATTGCCCAGCAAAAAATAGAGATAAGCGAACGGACAATTAAGGAAATCCACGCTATCGTGCTGCATGGCATTAACCGGGAGAATGCCGGTCGTTATCGGACTGTGCCGGTACTGATAACGGGGAGTACTCACATACCGCCTCAACCCTATCTCATTGAGAAACAAATGGAAGATTTTATTTTAAAGTTTCAGCAAATGGAGAAGGAGGGCATCCACCCGGTAATAATAGCAGGGTACTTACATGACGAACTTGTCAGGATCCATCCGTTTATCGACGGAAACGGGCGAACATGTCGTCTTTTGATGAACCTTTACCTTTTACTGCATGGTTATATCCTTGTTACGCTGAAAGGTGATAATGACAAGAAACTGCAATATTATAAGGCTTTGGAAAAGTCACATACAGAGCATGAACCGAATGCTTTTTATCTCTTGGTAGCCGAGGCTGAAAAAGAAGCATTGCAGCGGTATATTCAGATTATAAAATGAAATAGATTTCTTCTAAACTTTATTTTTTTAATATCTACCGCATCAAGCCAATCCTTTGTATATTGATAACGAAAGCCCGACCAGTTCATTTCAGTCGGGCTTGTTTTTGTCTGTCTTTGCTCTTCACAGAGATCGAACAGAAGAACTTTATTTTATTACTTTTTTTATAATCTGCGAAAGCGGAAATTCATGACGTGAAGTTAAAAAGATGTGTCTATTTAACTGTATCCCAATTACTTATTAAATTAAAAATAAACTTAACGAGTCTGTTTTATTAAATAAATATAGCGATATTTGTCTTGAGTATAATGAGTTAAAAACCAGTTTGTTGTTGAATGTCCGCTTTTTAGTATGGACAAAGATATGAGCGCTTAAAAAAGGGGTATACACAAATTATGAAGAAAAATATTTTCACAAGGATAGCCACTATTGTATGTTTATTAACCGGAATGGCCGGAGTATTTGGGCAGAGTGCGCAGGCTGAAACGATTCCAGCTGCAAATGATCCGGGACTTAATAAAGAAAGTCATGGGGTAAAAACTATTTATAGTAATTACTATGGGAAGCGTACTGATTTACAATATGATTCGTGGGGGGCAACTCAAACGACTATAAAGTCCACAGAAAACAATAGTAATGGTCAAGAAATGATCGAGTTTTCGTCGTTTGATAATCAGGTTATTGCGTTTTATGATGAAAATGTAGAACCTAATGTTAAGATAGAAACATCTTCTATTAGCCATATCAATATTGATATTTATCTAAGCGAAAAGATAGACGGTCTTTATATAAAGTTGTATGCTCCTCTTTCTGAGGCGGTTTATGGCTATACGGTTTCAAGAAATGATGCAGACGGAGAATTATCATCCGGTGTTTGGCATACCCTCAGAATCCCTTTGAGTGAATTTAGATCTGTAGTATATGAAGGAAATGAACTCAAACAAATAAACGCTATCGAATTAACGGTTGTAGACGGAACGGGGAAACCTGTCGAGGGGAGCGTAACGGCTTATTTGGATAACATCTTTTTTTATAAAAAGGCGGATGTTTCTACTACTTTATTAGAAGCCGCGCCTATTCCAAAATACCAGCGTTCTAATATCAAAAACTTCTACAGTACGGAATATGGGACAGATATCAGTATAGAATATTTACAATGGGGATCATCGACTCTAAACTCAACAGCAAAGGATGAAAATCAAAAAGATATTCTCAAATTCTCAACATTTGGATGGATGGCAATGCAATATAACCCTACTAATCAGGTTTTGAATATAGAGGGGAAAGACTATTTGCATTTGGAAGTTTATCCTGAGACTGCAATATTATTTGCCGTAGAGTTAATTCTTTATGAAGACAGAATAGAAGGGGTTGATGAATCCCAAAAAGTAAAAACCAACTTCTATAGCCTTACTGCCAATAGCTGGAATTCTATTGATATAAATCTTTCTGATTTTTACGAGAAAACAGGTGGAAATAAGTATATCAGTGTTATAAATCTTTCTTCCAATAGTGAGCTTACTACTGTATACATGGATCATGTCTATTTCTATGATAGCAAACAAACGGTTGTTGATGGGACGCCTGATTTTACCGCTTATCTTCCTCCGGTACGTAATGCGGATGATGTGATTTCTTTATTTGGCGATTCATATACAGATGTAAGTTCTAAGAGAAAGGTTGATTTTCTTGCAACATCAAGTCATCAAACCACTGTACCACAACCTACGTCCATTGCTAATCGTGAAGTGATGGCTTTGATCGATATGAATCATTGCCCGATACAGATTCTCGATGAGAATAAAGATGTCAGTGGGATGGATTTTTTCCATATCGATATCTATTCACCGGTAGCAATAAGAAGCTTTAATGTTAAACTAAATGGTAATGAAAAAACTCATGATATTAATTTACCCCTTGAAGCAGGTAAATGGAATCGTTTTGATATTGATTTGAGTACGCTCAAATTAGGAGAAAATAGAAGTATATTAACCCAATTAGATTATGTATGGCCTGAAAATGGAGGATCGAATACCCTCTTTGTCGATAACATATACTTCTATAACAAGCAAGATCATTTCGATCCAACTCCGATTTCCACCTTTAACAATCAGTTAGGTCGTGGTGTCAACATCGGTGCCACTTTCGAGCAGGAAGCTGACTATCTGTGGGATGATTATTATATCCAAAAGATAAAAGAAAAAGGCTTTAAGCATGTACGTTTACCTGTTCGTTGGGATAATTTCCCGACAAGCGATTATAGAAGTCTCAAAGAGGCACCTTATAATATAAAGCCGGAATTTCTGACAGAAATACAAACAGTTGTAGATAAACTTTTGGCTGCCGATCTGAAAGTCATTCTTAATATACACCATTATGATCCGTTGATGGATCTGACGGGTGATACACAGGAGGCTGAAATAAAACGATTCCTGGCTCTTTGGGGACAACTGTCCGAGTATTTCCAGAATTACGATGAGCGTCTGATTTTCGAAATATTGAATGAACCAAGAGATGCGATGGATAGCAAATGGAACAGAGTTTTCAAAGATGCTATTGGCGTGATAAGAAAAGAAAACAAATTCGGAAACGCCAATAACCAAAATCGTGTCCTTATGGTTGGTACAACGGATTGGGGAACGATCAACGGCTTGGAAGGCAGCAATGCCTTAATATTACCAGAGGATGATAAACGTTTGATCGTAACGATTCACTATTACAACCCATTGCCTTTTACTCACCAGGGAGCGAGTTGGGTAAAGCCAGGCTATCCTATCGGGTTGAGATGGAACGATACACAAAAAGAGCGGGATGCTGTCACTGCTGATTTTGAAAAGATAAAAAAATTTAGCGAAGACAATAAGAATGTCCCTATTCATATCGGAGAGTTCGGTGTCCATTTTGAGGCAGATATCGATTCACGCCTCCTTTGGACAAATCATATAGCACGGACAATCGATAAACATGGATTTAGTTCTGCTTACTGGCATCTGACGTCAAGCATATACAATAAGTCAAAAGGAGATTTCCCTTATCTGCCCGATGCATTGCTTACTCATTCGATGCCTGCTAAAGTGGCTGGTATAGAGTATCGTGAAAAAGAGTCTGTTTATGATATAAAAAATCCTGGTGGAAAGAGTTGGTCAGGACATGGATATGTGGGTGAACTTAATTCTGTCAAAGATGCTTTAACGGTACAAATAGAAAATGGAGGTGAGTATACTTACTCGGTTCAGGCACTATTAAGAGGGTTACCTATAGAAAACAATGCGACCTATGAGGTCTCTTTTACTGCTATGTCAACAGGTGAGGGGGATAGCTATTATACTTATGTCGGTTCAGAAGGTGAAGGTCATATTCCATACGGCAATTTCTCTTTTGCGCCGGGAAATGAAGAACAAGTATTTTCTTATGCCTTTACCATGCATTATGATACGGATGCCGAAGCTCGTATGGCTTTTGACTTAGGAAAAGGAAGTCCGGCTACAATTACTTTAAAGGATATTACAGTAAAGAAGGTTGTCGAAGTCATTCCGCAGGCTCCTGTTCCATCCAAAAATGCAGAAGAAACAACATGTATATTCAGTTCAAAATATACCGGAGATTTGTATATTCCGGCAGCGAATGATTTAGCCATGAACATGCAAGAACAGAAGATTATTCTATTCTCAGACTTTGACTCACGGGAAATTTCTTTTGCAACAACGTCTCCGGGAGATAAGAAAATGCTTCACCTGGAAGTATATCCAGGGAGTTGGTTTGATGTAAAGATAGCTGTTACCGGAAATGGAGATACTTTAGCAGAAGAAAGCTATACATTGAAACCCCATGAATGGAACAGCATCGATATAGACTTAACCAGTATCCTATCCCAGACAGGTGGAAAACTGAAGAGTATCCAGCTATCCGGAGGAACCGGAGAAGAACGCAGAATTTATCTGGATCATATCTATCTATACCAAAAGACGGTAGTAAAACCGGACCCTGAGGATCCGGACCCTGAAGATCCCGATCCGGAAGATGAATCTGCCCCCCTTTGGCCGGCATCAGCGCCGACTCTCCTGCAGGAAAATGTGATCTCTGTATTCAGCAATGTTTACGAAAATATTTATTCCAGCTTTGAGAGCTTGGAAGGGCAGGATACTAAAGTGGAAACTATTACAGTTAAAGGTATTCCTGTATGGAAACTGACCAATACGAATATACTGGCAGTCAACATTAAATTACAGGATGTATCTTCGATGGAGTTCCTTCACCTGGATGTATGGAGTCCTAATGCCGGAACACTGAAAGTATATTTGTCGGACGGCATAAGTGAAACGGAGCTTACCGCACTCTCGATCCCGAAAGAAAACTGGCTGACATCCAAATTGACTTTGCCGGATTGGAGTATCGTCAAGTATATCCGGTTTGAGAGTGATACGAAAGGCACTTTCTATCTGGATAATCTCTATTTCTCTAAAAGTCCGGCAACAGGAAATGAAGAAATCAATACTGATGCAATCGTTTGCCAGGTATCCAATAGCCGCTTGACCGTTGAGGCTACCGATCCGGTTGTAGTTATAGAGATCATTGATATTACAGGACGTCTTATTTCCAGAGAATCACCGATGACTAATATTGCGACTGTCGATATTCATTCGATAAGTAAAGGAGTTTATATTGCACAAGTGGTATGTACGAATGGAAACAGGGAGACTTTTAAGTTTGTAAAGAAATAGAGGGATAACATATTTATTACCTAATGTATAGAAAAACGGGAAGTTGTATTTAGGCATACAGCATCCCGTTTTTTATGTTTATATATCTTTTTAGAAGATATAATGCTTCAATAAATGATTATTCTCCTATCTTAAATTTAAACTCCCTTTCTACCGGTTTATCGCCTTCTGAGTCCATCCGGATGTTGTAAGTCATTTCCCAGGTTCCGGATGTCGGATCAAAATCTGTTTGCCAATAGTCATTACCGTAAGTAGACTGGTCGATCTGTGTCCACTGGTTTCTTTTTTTGATGTATAGGGCCGGTTTTTTATATCCGGATAATTGACGGATTGTGATGGGAACATAACCTATTCCTCCTTTTGTTTTGAAATGAGCCTGATCATTAATGGCAGAAATGACGATAGGATAATTATCTTCTACCGTTCCTTCTACCGGAGTTACAATAATGTTATTTCCTTTTGCTTCCCTGTATGCAAGGGGCCATTTGTTGGTGAACTTTGATAAGGCTGTTTTAAAATAGGTATTAGGACCGTAATAATCATCACCGGTTAAAGGTGTAACAAATAATTCTATTTCAGCTTCTATGTAATCCCCGGCAGATAAAGTACGGCAATTTTCGGGAAGGGTTACTGTGATGATAGAACACGGATCGCCATGTGCTCCTTCTGTCGTAATGTATTCACTCCAATAAGGAGGAATATTTGTTTTCCCATTGACCCTGGAATCCCACTTCCGGATAATGAAACCACGATTCCCGGAGACAAATCGTCCTTCCTGATCTTTACTGATAGGTGAATCGTATAAGAAGAACCAGGGAGTATTCCCGGAAAAAGACTTCTTGCTTTTGTCATTTACAGGGTGTGTATTATTATTCGCTTTCCACTTCTTTATAAGCCCTTTTTCATTTCCTAGAGCAATCTCTTTCGAAAAACCGTAATGATAAGTGGCTGCTCCTAATTGAAATATATCTAATTTATCAAACTCTATGTTGTCCTTTACATTCATCCGGATTTTATATATTCCCCTGGTTATGTCGTCAGACCGGGTGATAGAGGTTGCATACTGAAAATCTATTTTTTGATCTAACATATTACCGGAATATATGACTTCCGTAAGATTGGGGCAATATCGTTTGTAATCTGTTTTCATTGCCGTATGCCATGCCCGAGTACCGTCGTTTCTCCGAAGATTTAAAATATCGGCTCCCCCTACATTTCCTGTCCATCCCCATTGTTGTCCTTTAGGATCGATGATCAGCAACGGACGGACGTCCAGTACGGCGGCAGATGCCTGGTCCAGATCCGGTTCATAACATATACTTTCTCCCCATGCACCGATTGCCGATTGATCCCATTGCTGGTTACTTCCCCAGCCAACAAGGCAAAGTTGCGCATGAGAAGCGGCAGGTACGCCTCCCCAATGTGCATTCACCCCTGAATACTCAAGTGTTATTTTACTGTTGGCAGGTATACGAAGGACACTGAGTCCGTGGAACCAGGGCCCTTTATAAAGGTGTGAGTCATAATTGTTGAAATCAGTGGTATGCCAGTTTTTAGATAGTTGGACAGGAATGCCTGTGGGGTAACCCTCCTGATCTCTTATTATTCCCGAAATACCGGGGACCGCGTAGACCTCGTTTTCTTTTGAGAAATTTAATCTGACCGTAGCTTCCGAGGAATTATTATTCTCGATCGTAAATTTAACTTGCTCCATACGGTCGTTATCTTTGACTGTTTCACCGGAAATGTCATTGCGAAGCTGGATGGAATGCCATCCCATTGCCGGATCGTATTGAGTTATTAAAGAAGTGTTGACCGGCTGTATTTGTTCGGCACTTACTACCAGAGGATTTGTTTCCTGGTGGATAATGCTGTTCAGTTCCTTTTCCACATCTTCGACCGGATAGATGATAAGCCCTGTCTGATAGAGTTGTTCGGGTTGGAGTTTTTGAGTTGAATTCAAGCGTGCTTCTATTTTGTTTCCTGAAAATGAAAGATGGGTATTATCGGTGGATTTGGTTATTATGTACCCACCGGTTCCTGTTGTGTGCTTGTAGACTGCCCATCCTTCGGGAGAGTATTGTTTCTGGTAATTAGAAGGAATTGTATAATTGATAACAATAGCGTTCGAACGGAGAATCACCGTTGGAACCACCCGTAGGGAAAGTGTTAAGCGATCGTTCCATGAAATGATGTCGAGCCCGCTTTGGTAGGGATCGCAACCGTTTAACTCCGGTATCCAGTTGATAAAACGGTGTTGTAGGAAACGTCCGGTATGAATGAGTTGACAATCTTCTACTCGTAAGGAAGATTGTTTGCACGGATAAAGTTTGCCATAGGTTTCTATTCCAAATGAAATATCGGGAGGGTTATTATCTATCTCTTGTTTACTCCCGGAAATAGAAAAACTGTTGAAAACCAGTTTCTCATAATCAAATTTGAATGCATATTTATTCGTTTGAACTTCGAAGATCAATGGAGATTGGGTTTTAAGAGAGTTTTTCCACCACATATTCGAATTCAGTGCCGAACTGTTTTTGCATAAATCTTCAACTTTAATCGATTGTGCGTGAATACCGTTGGAACACGAAAGATATAGTATAGTCAGAAACAAAAATATTTTTTTCATTGTAATCTCGCTATATGAATGTAATGAAGAGAATAAAAAGATCTTTCCGGTTTTCATTCCGGAAAGATCTTTTCTATTTAATTATAACCTGGATTTTCTAAGAGGTTCGCGTTTGCGCCGGTCCTGTTCAATGTGATTGGGAAATAGTAATTCTGTTTGTAGAAGCGAGGAGGAGTGTTAACTCCGTCAATATTGTCCAACACAACCAGTTTATACTTTCTTGTATTAAAATCGAGTATATATCTTAGTCCCGAGAATGACTGTGACAAAACGGATTCAGCTTCCCTCCAACGACGTAGATCCCAATATCTGTGTCCTTCAAAGGCCAATTCGACCTTCCGCTCATGGCGTATTGCCTGGCGGTCGATTGTCGTTTTGGTAGCGATACCCGCTCTTGTTCGTAGCTGGTTGATAGCACCTAGGGCTTCTCCCGATTTACCTAACTCGAATGCCGCTTCTGCATAATTCAAAAGAATTTCACCAAAACGGAATACAATGAAATCTGTCCCGGAATTAGACCATGTACTACCGATATCTACATTTTCATCCAGATATTTCATCACTCCGAAACCAGTGCCAAAATTCCCTGCATTGATATTCTGGTCTCCCATCGCATTAACACCTTCGTAGCCTTCCCCGTCGTTTTCATATAATTTACCGTCTCCGCCGATCAAGCCTTTGTGGAAGTCAACATTTCCGCCCCGCCAGGGAGTTCCCATCGTATAGATAGTTGCTGCAAACCGGGGATCTTTCTTTCCCCATAGTTCTTCCATGCTCCACAGGCCATTTTGAATAGCTTGCCGATCCAGTTTGCCTGGTTTACCGTCTATATATTCAAATTCTTCAGCCATCTCCAGGTAAGGCGTATTACCCATTCCCAGATTCCACCCATGTGGTTTGGGACGTTGGCAGAAATCATATCCCCATGTATTTCCTCCACCTGCTAAAGCATCTATATAACTGTGTTGTTTGGCAAATATGACTTCGCTATTTCTCTTCTTAACAAATATATTCCTGAAATTAAGCGATTTGTCAGTATCCTGGTCATATAGCTGGAACGCTCCGCTATTTATGATAGCCTGGGAAGCATCAAAAGCTTTCTGGTAATAATCGGAGGCTTGGCTTTGAGGTATTCCCAACAAGTCATTCAACTGCATCGAACCGAATTGGGCTATGCTTCCGGCGTATAAAGCTGCCCGGCTCTTCAGGGCAAGTGCCGTCCATTTTGTCGGACGTCCGAAGTCGGTGGTAGCTGCCAGATCTTCGGCTATTGCATCCATTTCCGATATGACAAAGTCGTACAGTTCCTTTTCCGAATTCCGTTTAGGGTAAAGAACATCTTCGGAGTCATCCAGGGAAGCCGCTTTCGTCATCAGAGGAACACCGCCATATCGCTTGACCATTGAGAAATAGTTGAACGCCCTGATAAAACGTGCTTCAGCTACACGGAGTTTTTTTGTTTCACTGTCAATTGGAGAGTTTGGAACCCGTTCAATAAATTGATTCAAATTCCGGATAATATAGTATGGGTATTCCCACCATTCGAGAAATCCTCCATTAATATTCAACTTTCCAGCTTTATAACTTCCTGCATTTCCGGAAATCTCCCAACCGCCTTTCCCTTCGTCTGCAATGTTGTTAATAATTAGAGGTCCGTATCCATGTTCACTGGTATGGATTTCCCATTTCCCATCGACAGGTGAACCTGCCGACCAACTCTCTATGTAATCGCTGGCCTCATTAGTAAAGACTGTTGTCAGCATATATTGTTGGGCCAGATAAGCATCGATCATTACGGGATCATTCCATACCACGTCATCTGAAATAATATCCAACGGTTTCTTATCCAGGATATCATCCAGACAAGAGGTCAGACCACATAATCCGATTAAGAATAGAACTAATTTCTTTTTCATATTATTGATACTTTATTTTCTGTTAGAATGATAAATTCAATCCAAAACTGAATGTGCGCTGTTGCGGATAATACATCAGTTTATTGCTAATATTCGGAGCTTCAGGGTCTATACCATATTTTCGTATGTTGCTTATAGTAAACAGGTTAGTGCCTGCAACATAAATACGAACCTGGTCGATCCCGACCTTATCCAGTATTTCCTTCGGTACATTATATCCCAAGGAAGCATTTTTAAGTCTTAAGTAAGAGGTTGACTTGTAATAATAGTCGGAAGTCCAGCCATTGGATGTCGAGCCTCCTAATCGAGGAATCAATGCCTGTGGATTATTATTCTCCTGTGTCCAGCGTTCATTATATTTTATTTCTGTTTCAAAACCTAAGGATGCATTGGTGTAGTATCCGAATGCTCCCTGGAATAAAGCAGAGAAATCAAAGTCGCGGTATCTTAAATCCATCGACAGACCATACATCCAGTGTGGCATTGTACCCATTCCGATATCTTTTTGGTCTTTCCAATCTAATACGCCGTCTCCGTTCAGGTCTTTGTATTTGATATCTCCGGGACGAAGAGAGTGATTACCGCCTAATGCACTATAAGTATATTCTAATGCATCGATCTCTTCCTGGCTGGTAAATAACTTCTCGGCTGAATAACCGAAGACGCGGTCTGTCCACTGTCCTGACAACTGATTGATTCTTTTTTGATCAGGATCTTCGTAATCGGGCTCTTCATGGTGATCCCATTTGGATCGTGACCACGATATGTTACCATTGACATTATAGGAGAAATCAGCAACTTTACCCTCCGTTCCCAGGTTTAGTTCAAATCCACGGTCATTCAGGCTGTTCAGGTTTTCCTGAGGCAGCGCGGAACCAAAGGTAGAAGGTAGTGAGCGCATACGGGTTGCCGGTATGCCATCCCGTTGACGATAGAATCCTTCGATGGAACCATGAATTTTCCGGCCGAGGAAAGAATAGTCGATACCTCCGTTATAGATAGACATTTTTTCCCAGGTAAGCAGCGGATTAGCCAGGCCTGTTGAATAAAGTCCCGAAACAGGGGTGTCGCCTAATAAATAAGTCCCTCTCATCGCATATCCCGACAGATATTGGAAATTACCTACGGCATCATTTCCGGACTGACCGTAACTAACCCTTAACTTCAGGTTGTCGACGAAGGTCAGGTTTTTAAAGAAACTTTCCTGTGAGGCGACCCATCCTAGGGATACTCCGGGGAAATATCCCCAACGGCTATCTTTCGGGAATTTGGCAGATGCATCGGCACGCAGGATAGTTTCAATCAAATAGCGGTCTTTGAATGCATAGTTGATCCTTGCAACAAAACTGGCTCTTCCCATTTCGCTGGCGGAGCCATCGTTACTCATTCCCGAGGTACTACCGGCATACAATTGTTCGATGGAAGGAGTCAGGAAATCTTTCCGGTAAGCCATGAAATTGTTGTTTGCATAATCAATACTTTCAAATAAAAATAAACCGGAGACACGATGCGTATCATTGAAGAGATTGTTGTAGGTTAATGAGTATTGTTGGGTTAATACGCTTCCCCGATACGTTCTCTCTCTGAGTTCTGCTTTCTCTTTAAAGTTCCCCACATAGTTGTACGTGTCTGTTGCCGTATTGTAGGTATAATACTTAATCGGTTTTGTAAACTCTTTTACATACTGTTCATTGTCAATATAATTAATAAACGCTTTTGCTTTCAATCCTTTGACATATTTAAAATCATATGATAAAGAAACACTCCCCCTTAGATCACGTTTTTTGTTGTGGTTGTAACCTGTCAGGTCCGAATTAGAAGTGGCGGCAATACTTCCTACATCAATTCCTCCCCAGGCTAGCTTGGTTGGGTCTGGTAGCTGAGACGGATACCAGGGTTTGGTATTATATAGATCCTGCCATAGATATCCGTCATTTTCCATACCTCTGACAGGAAAGTTACGGTCTTCATAAGTCAGTGTTAGGTCGATAGATAAATTTATACGGTCCGTAATGGCAGCATCCATATTTGATTGGATATTATAGCGTTTGTACTCTCCACCATTCTTTTTGATCATGGTTTGTTGGTCGGTATAACCGAAGTAACCCATATATTTGATTTTACTGCTTCCACCTCTGACGGCTAGGTTGTGGTTTTGTTGAGGAGCCCATTTGCGAAATACATAATCGAACCAGTCAGTATTGGGATAAGCAGGATCGTTTCCTACAAAGAATTTTTCTACGGCTTCTGCAGTCCAGGGAGCTCCAGATTCTGGTTGACCACTTTGTAGATAAGCTTCGCGTTCCATCTGTGTTCTTTGCCCTGAGCTAGCAGGTTTGACCATATCAGTTACTCCTTGAATCGTAAATGATCCGTTGTAAGTAATTGTCGGTTTTTGGTCTTGTCCACGTTTAGTTGTAACTAATATTACTCCGTTTCCGGCGCGAGCTCCGTAAATAGAGGCTGCCCCGTCTTTCAGTATTGAGATTGACTCTATCTGATTGGGATCAATATTATTGAAACTGGATTCAACCCCATCGACTATTATCAATGGATTTCCAAATCCACGTATACTAAGAGCACTATCGTCAGAGCCTGGCTGACCACTATTTTGTTTAGCTGATAGCCCTGGTAGTTGTCCTGCCAGTGCATTAGTTACATTGGCAATTGGCGCTGTTGTTAGTTTTTCTGACTTAATAGCTGCAACTGATCCTGTAAGATTACCTTTTCTTTGTACACCGTATCCTACAACAATAACTTCATCAATTGCTTGACTATCCTCTTTTAACTGAATATTGATTACCTTTCTGTTATTTATCGCAATAGTTTGTGAATTATATCCAATATAAGTGATTTGTAAGGTAGACGATAATGATACGTTTATACTATATTTTCCCTCTATATCCGTTATCGTACCGTTAGTTGTTCCTTTCTCTACAATATTTGCCCCGATAATAGGTTCTCCGTTTATGTCTGTAACAATACCTGTAATAGTTGTACGCTGTTGATTGATTCTTTCTTTTTCCGATGAAGAAACAACAATATAAGAACCTTCCTGTACATAATTTAGTCCTATTGCGGGAAATAGATTATCTAAAATTTGCTTGACCGGCTGTTTTTGGGCATTAACTATTACTTTTAGGTCTGTGTTTACGTTCACATTATATACGAACAGGTAATCTGTTTGTTTTTCTATAGCATCCAATACTTCTTTTAATGATGTATTGTTGGCCTGTATGCTTACTCGTGCATTCTGTGAGTTCGAATCAATTGCATGTAATGAAAATATCAATACAAACAGTAGAAATGAGGCTACTCTCATAATTCTGAAAAAATGTTTATGTCGTGATTTTTTAAGAAAATAAGGTCCCGACAAAGATACTTTATTCATAACTTTGTAAATATTAGAAATTAATACAGTTTTAATAATTGTGTTAGTTATGAAGCGATAGATGTTCCCGCATTTATCGCTTTTTCTTTTTTTAAGCTATATCATAGGCTATTCGATTTAAAGGTTCAACATGTTACTTTATATAAATTATAGTGTTGTCGGAATTTCTGTGAAAATGGAAGTTGACGTCTTTTTGCAGTACATGCAATATGAAGTCGATACCATCTGCAATACGGAATTTACCGCTGCAAATGTAGTTTTCCATATTTTTATTTTGATTGATTATCCGGATGTCATATGTTTTTTCAAATTCTTTCATCAAATCATTGAAAGCGATGTGTTCAAAACACAATAAACCGTCTCTCCAGCGATAAACATCATAATTATCTATTTCATTAACGACCAGCTTACCGTCTATGAAATCTGCTTTTTGTTGCGGACGCAAGAGTGTTTTGTTGGAAGGGGTCGCTTTGTCTGATATCTGTATAGATCCTTCCATCAATGCGGCAGAGAAAGAGGATATATCATTGTAAGCTTCGACATTGAATTTTGTGCCTAAAACTTCGATATCATATTTACCGGTTTGCACCACGAAAGGTCTTTCTGCATTTTGGGCTACTTCAAAATAACCTTCCCCGTCCAGGGTAATTTCCCTTTTCCCTTTTCTTTTAGAGAAAGATGCCGGGTATTTCATTTTCGAACCGGAATTAAGCCATACATTCGTTCCGTCGGACAACAAAAGATTTACCCGCTGGCCGGTAGGTACGGATATCGTATTCATTTCAGATTCTGTTCTCCGATCGGACCATGCTACCTGGTAAACTTGTATGCCGCACATGATTATTATAGCTATAACTGCCGCATATTTAGCTATATTGTTTAATCGGTATGTTTTGACTGATGGATTGTATGGTATATTATTCTTTCTGTTCTGAATGAGTAGCAGGTCGAAATATTTCCGTTCTTTGATATATTCCTGCATGTTCTTTTCAGAAGATTCTGTCCAGTTACAAACTTCTTCTTCCTCCTGGAAAGAAGCTTTGCCTTCGAAAAAACGATATAGTGTTTCTCTCTTCATATTATTGTAAGCACATAAGTAAAAAGTATCCCTAATGAAAAAAAGAACTTTTTTCAAAAAAAGGGAAAATGGTATTTTATTGGTTTAGGAAGATTATAAAAAGTGGAAGATAGTCTTTTAATTCTTTTCTTAGCACATCGAGTGCTTTAGAGATATGGAACTCGATACTTTTAGTTGATAAATTGAAATGTTCGGCAATTTCCTTGTGTTTTTTATTTTCATACCGGCTCATGATGAATATCGTCCGTGTTTTTTCCGGAAGGCTATCCAATGCTTTATCTACTAATTGCTGTGCTTCGGAACTGAATAATTCTTCTGGGTTGCAGGCTTCCAGCGTAGTGATCTTTAATTTTCTTACTCTATCCATATGAGCCCAAAGGTTTTGTTCTATATCTTCCCTAATTCGCTGGTTACGAAGATAATTAAGGCTTTTATGCTTGACTACTTCCATTATATAAGCAGGTATATTTGACTTGGAAGCAAGAGAATGCCGATTCTCCCAATAATATACCAGACTGTCGACTACTATATCCTCAGCAGTATCTTCATTCTGAATATAAGTATTAGCAAAGCGAATGAAAATCCCCCGATAGTTTGAAAACAGTTTATTGAACTCCTTTATCTCTGAAATATTCTCCATATCAAATAATTGATAGGGTAAAGATAAATAAAAAATGGAGATAATGGCATTTCTTATTATAATCAGTATCTCCGATCGTTCAGTTCATTCAATGGTATATGCAAAAACTCGTTTAAAACGAGCCCTTACTTCGTTTAAAAGGAGTTTTTTCTCGTTTTAAACGGGGTGAAGGCTTGTTTTAAACGAATTTGTGGTTCGTTTTAAACGGGTTTTTGGAATTATTTTGTGATATCAACCTTTATGCCTTTATTATCATACCGTATAAGCTTTTCGAGGACAGAATAATTTGTGCTGTTCTTTACCGGTATAAAAAGTTTCACCCGGAAGCTCCTTTGGGGATATTCGACAAATGTTCCTTCTTTATCGTAAATACTTAGTTGTTTGTTTTGATCATCCCAATGGAACCGGATAAGTGAATAGACGCCGTTTTCATAGGCATAAGTTTTATTATCATCTTCATAAAGTTCGAAATCGGCATCGGCTCCACTATAAATTCGCAATTCCAACTCTTCTTCTTTTTGTTCTCCGACATATTGAACTACTTTATTTATGGGAAGAATAGAGCCTGCCTTTATAAATACAGGTATCACATCAAGCGGAGTTTGATATGAAATCGTTTTACCTCCCGTATAGAGTTGTTGAGTATTCAGGTCGTACCAGTATTTACCGGAATGTTCGGGCAGATAGATTGATTCTTCTGAATCAGGGTTTTCGATTGGACCTTCTGCTGTATAATACATAGTCTTTGTTATCGGTTTAACGAGCAATGAAGGACCAAACATATACGTATCTGCTATATTATATACGTGATGGTCGTCCGGAAAATCCATGACCAGTCCACGCATCATTAATCGAGAGTTTGTTGTTACTTGCCAAGCAGATGAATATATATAGGAAAGCAGATTATACCGTAGGTTTATCATTTTTAATAATCCATCATAAAAAGGATCGCCGGGTTCTCCGAATTGCCATACTTCACGGGGAATATTGCTGCCGTGGGCTCGAAAAATGGGAGAGAATACACCTTGTTGGAACCATCTCAAATAAAGTTCCTTATAGGATGGATCGGCAAGCCCTTTGGTATATTGGCTACCTCTTGTTGTTGCGAAAAAACCGCCTATATCAGTTGTCCAATAAGGTATTCCACTCATACAGAGATTCAGTCCTGCCGGTAATTGTTTCTGGAATACATCCCAGGAAGCGGTGATATCTCCTGACCATACAGCTGTTGCATATTGCTGTTGTCCGGCAAATGCGGAGCGGGTTAAAATAGTAACTCGTTTATCACTCTGTTTACGTATGTTTTCATACATGACTTTGGACAAGAACAAGGAATAGACATTCAGATACCGGTCGAATGAACCGATATAAGTTTGTCCCGCCGATTTTGTTTTTTCCTCTTGTTTATCCTGTGTGAAGCCTTCACGGAAAGAAGGTTCTGTAGCATCCATCCACCAGGCATCCACTCCTGTACGGTACAGTCCTTTATAAAGATGTTCCCAGAAAATCTGCTGAGCCTGTGGATTGTATATGTCCATGACTTTATATTCAGCCCAGGTGGGTTCGTCAAATAAAGCACCGATTTTTTCCATATCTTTGTATACATCTGTCTTTTTTCCGAATCCCGGCCATACAGAAAGCATCAGATTCACGTTGTACTGATCATGGAGTTGGCGGATTACTTCTGTCGGATGATTGAAGTTGACTGTATCGAACTTTAGACTGTTCCAATGATCGCGATCTCCCCAGTATTCCCAGTCCTGTACGATATTGTCAAGTGGAATCTGCCGTTTGCGGTGTTCTTTTACGACATCGGTAAGTTCGTTGAATGATTTGTAACGCTCTTTGGACTGCCAGTATCCGAATGCGGATTTGGGGAACATGGGGACTTTGCCTGTCAGTTGGTGATAACCGGCTACAACCTCTTTCATATCGGTACCGTAAACGAAATAGTAGTCGATTGCGTCAGCCACTTCCGACCAAAAAGAAGTTCCCTCATTGTTGTCCTCGAACAATGTTTTGGAGTAATTATCCCATAAAATGCCATATGGCTGTGTGGATAGTAGAAATGGATTGACAATTTCCATATTGGCCTGTACGAGTTTGATTTTTTTTCCTCGGTAGTTCATTATTCCTTCCTGATATTGTCCTAATCCATACAGTGCTTCGTCTGCCTGTAGTTTGAATGTCTGTTTTATTTGCCATACCGTTTCGCCAGCTACGTCTTTTTGTTCGAAAGAACGTGCCTGTTCTTGAAGGAGCACGGTTTTATTTCGGGTGTCTGAAAAGTAGAAGTTTTTATCTTTGTATGAGTAAGTCGCTGTCACATATTGGGTTTGCAGAGATATAAAATCTACTTTTTCTAAAATTTTGTAATGAGAAGAAGGTATGCTTGTTTTTTCAGGTACGATTAGAGACTCCTTTGCTTTAGTACCAATTGGAACTACTTGGATATGGATAATTTTATCCAATGGTGAAGAAACTTGTATTTGTAGAGAATCGTCGAGAATACGAAACCCGTTATTTATATTTTCTCCTTTAGAGAATACTGTGCATAGTATGCAAATACCGATAAATAGTATTTTGCTCATAGTTCTTAATTATTTTAATATTTGGCATTTGTAATGTGAATCATTAATATTGATTCACATTACAAATGCAGGAATTAGAATCCAATTACATTACTTGGTCCTTGTTGTGCAATTTTAGGCCAACCAGGATTTTGATAGATGGTAGATTGTTCTACATCCCCTGTTCCGTTGGAAGTAATGATGAAATTATCCATTGGGATAGGAGACAAATAGTGGGCAGCATGCCATTTATAACCGTCGTAAAAACGATTATTTTCTTTTACAATTTGATAAGGACGCAAATAATTGCTTACTGATTTTGGAGAAACATTAGGAGTTCCTGCATTATCGTCTGAGGTAATTAATAAAGAAGTTCCGTTATTGTCGACGTATGCTTTATAGTTTTCTGCCCATAAGTTGAAACCTTCTATGATATAAGGTGTTTTAACCATCTGATCCATAGAACGCCAACGGCGCAAATCATCATAACGCAAACCTTCTGCTATAAACTCACAACGACGCTCGCGGCGGATATTATATAATGTAGGATCGACTAATTGCCCTCCGGTATATGCTCCCCAGTCGTTTGGAGCTTCTTTGCTCATGTCTGTTACTGCAATTGTTTTTTGATAATCAGGATCTATACCGGCACGTGTACGGATTGCTTTCCAGTATTTGTCGGCAAGAGCATCTAAAGAACCATAGCGTAGATAGTAAGCTTCGATATAATTCAAATAAGCTTCAACAGATCTAAAAATAGGGAAGCCTGTGTCTACATTTGCTCCTGTAAAGAATTCATCGTGTGTACAGTATTTGCGGATACTATATCCGGTTACATCCCTTTCGGCATTGATCGCTAATATTTTAGGATATTCAAATGTAGTTGTCGGTGGATATAAAAAGTCGCCTTTTGTTTTTGTAAACAGACTTAAACGCCAGTCTCTGTCTTCTCGAAAACTCGTAAAGTCTGAATCTCCTTTATAACCAGAGTTCTCTGCATAAATAGGAAGCCCGTTTCCCATTAAAAAAGACTGAACAAAGCCTCTTGTGTATCCTGAGTTGCAGCTACCATAATAGAGATAACGTGTAGTGACATGACTTACTAAAGATTGGTCATAACTTCTCCAAAATAAAACTTCTTCGTAAGATTCCAGATCTTTATCACAAAACATTCTGTAATAAGGGTTTGAAATTGCCTGATTTAATTCTGTTTTATTATAGTTATTACTGGTTAGTCCAACTTTTTCTGCAACTTCTTTAGCACTGACTATAGCATTATCGAGAAAGTAGTTTATTTCACTGTCGATATCTCCTGATGGATATTGATAATCGGGATACATCGCTTCACCTGGCCAACCTTCTCCTTTAGGTACAAAAGAAGTTCCTTTGAACGATTTTAACCATGATCCTTCGTATAAAGCAACTCTTGATTTTAACAAGTAAGCCACATTTTTAGACAGTCTCACTTTTTGATTAGGTGATACTTCACTTAAAAACATTGCTGCAGAGTCCAGATCTGATATAATAAAACGGGCAACTTCATTCCGGGGCATACGTTTTGAAGCCTCGGTCAAAGTGTTCATATCATCAGGAAGAACATTACGAACGATAGGAAAATCACCGTATTCTTTTAAACGGGTAAAATAATTATATGCGCGTATCAAATAAACCTCCCCGATGTAGTGACGGATATTGTTTTCATCTCCTTTTATGGAACCTGCCTGATAGTTAGCTAAAACGTTATCAAGGAAATTATTACACTTATAAATTGTTGTGAAATCCCAGTTCTCTTTATTTTGAGCAACTCGCCATTCTCCTGGAGAAAAACGATTATTGGGAGATACTTCCGCTTGATTGTCAGTGTTGTTGTCTTCACCTGTTGTCATAGTCCAATCGATAGGAGTCTTAAACTCACTATAAAGTGTGATAGAGAAGTTAGCCAGATCTGATTCTGAATGAAAATATTTGTCCGGTGATACGGATGATAATGGAGGTCTGTCCAAAAAGTCATTACAACTTGTGAAAATTCCTAGTGCCAGAATAGATGATATTATTGTACTATAGAGTTTCATGATTATATTTAATTTAGAAGTTAACACTTAAACCTAAAGATATAGTTGTTTGCAATGGATATACACGTCCTTCTCCTCTTTCTCCGGCAAAAGCCTCCGGATCGAATGCTTTACTCATTTTCGTTCCTGTCCAAAGATTTTCACCAGAGACGAATACTCTCAGTTTCTGGATAGCTATTTTTTGCATTAATTCTGCAGGCAGAGTATATCCTAGCTGCAAGTTTTTCAATCGGATATAAGCTCCGCTTTGTAAATAACGGGTTTGGACCTGTCTGTTCTTGTCTGAATCAAAGATAGGGCGCGGATAGTAGGAATTCAGATTTTCTCCCATAGGATCATCTGCCAATCGGAAATAATCTTCATGTGCTTTCAACCCAATCCCTTGCCACATTGTGCTAGCACCCCAGAATTGATTATCACCTAACCACAAGTCTCTTTTCATTGTTCCCTGAAAAAATGCTGAGATATCGAATCCTTTCCAGGAAGCATCTAGTGTTAATCCAAAATTGTAACGGGGAGTTTTGTTTCCTATGATACGTTTATCTCCCATTTTTCCTAACATACCTTGCCCGCCGTTTATTTCGCCGTCACCGTCCAGGTCGGCATACATGATATCTCCTGCAGCCCATTCATTACCGATAGTGCTTTGATCTACTTTTGCCAAATGATTGTTCATTTCTTCGTCAGTTTTTGCTATACCGATAGTGGTATATCCCCATATATCTCCGATATATTGACCTTCGTAATATATTTTATCCTCATTTTTGACATCAACTTTGTTATTCTCATTCGGATAGCGTTTGACTTTCATCCGTGCATCTGCAACAGTGAAATGAATACCGTAAGATAATCCATTTTTTAATCGGTCCCGCCAGCTTAAATCCAATTCCCAACCTGTAGTTTGTAAGTCTGCATTGTTCATTTTAGGAACATCTGTACCTAAAATAACCGGTAATTCAGGAGCTGGACCAACCATATCTTTGGTATATCTGGAGAATCCTTCGATGGAACCGGTCAGTCGGTTGTCAAATAATCCGAAGTCCAGTCCAACATTCCATGTTTCAACTTTTTCCCAAGTCAAGTATCTGCTGATCAGAGCTGCAGGTAATACTTTATCAGGTTTAACGCCATTTAATAGCCAATTTCCGCCACCTGCTGTAATATCCATTAATGAATAGAATGGATACAGTGATTCTGTATTCTGGTTTCCTAATTGTCCGTAAGATGCTCTTAGTTTTAAACTACCGAGCCAAGAGTTTATAGATTCCATAAATTCTTCTCGTGCAATGTTCCATCCTGCGGAAACAGAAGGGAACCAGTTCCACCGTTTTGACTCTAGAAAACGTGAAGTTCCATCGTATCGTAGATTGAATTCCGCCATATATCGGTCTTTGTAGTTATAATTCAATCGACCGAAAAAGCCGGCTGTCGCCCACTGATCGTAACCTCCGTTTTGTATCTTTTCTAATCCGGTTGCGGTATCGATTGTTGGTAAAGAGGGAGTAATCAAACCTTCCTTATAGGCTTTCAGATCACGATCTTTACTTAATTCGGCATTGAAACCGATCAATCCTTTTAAATTATGACCTGAATCAAAAGAATGAGAATACTCAGTGTACAGATTGGTATTCAAAAAGTTTTCTTTATAATAATATTCGGTAATGCGTGTGAGTCCTTTAGCATAACCTGCTACACCTTCGACTTGTGAGTTGATACCATCGATTCCCAATTCAGAAGTTTCCAGAATTTCTGTATGTTCATTCTTATTGTGGATTCTATAGTTGATCTCTCCAAATAATTTCCAGTTTTTTATAGGTTCTAGAACTAGTTGAAGTTGCTGGTATAAGTAATCATTTTGGCTTTTGAAACGTCCTCCGTCTTCTAATGGTATGATGCGGGATGTAGATGTATATCCTCCATGTTCATAGTTGCGCGGAGTTACTGGCCATTTTCTTGATAACTCATTGAAAAATAGCCTTGTGTTTTCCGTTAAATAAGTGGGCTGGCTTTGGTCTCCTCTCATAAATTTGGTGGAAACATTTACCGAAGCCCAATCTGCTAGCTGGGCATTGATTTTGGAAGTGAATGAGTATCTTTTGTAATCATCACCTCCATAGCGAAGTAATCCTTCTTGCCCCAGATAATTGGCAGATAAATAGAATTGGATTTTCTGGCTACCTCCATTGACTGATAAGTTATGTTCTTGCGCAAAAGCTCCACTCTTGAAGTGTTCTTTCAGCCAGTCAATGTTGTTGTTGCCTTTTTCATACATTTGGTAACGGTTCGGGTTATTGGGATCGGATACACCCTGAGTAGTGATTTCTCCTTTTTGGAATGCAATGATTCGTCCCATTGTTTCTTCATCAAATACAACACCTTGATGCGCATTTGTTGATGCGGTATTCCAATAATTAGCAAATGTATAGGAGTCCATCATTTCAGGCATACGCATAGGAGAAGACCAGCGGAAACTGTTATTATATGAAACATTCGTTTTTCCTTCTTTTCCTCTTTTGGTCGTAATTAAAATTACACCGAAGGAGGCACGAGAACCATAAATAGAGGCAGCTGCGGCATCTTTTAAAACACTGATAGATTCAATGTCCTGTGGATTCAACATATTAATATCTCCGTCCATCCCATCAATTAATACTAATGGGCTGGATTTGGAACCATCTCCAATCGTGCCGGCTCCACGGATGTTAATTTCTAAAGAGTTGTTCAATTCTCCACCGCCATTGTTCATGCCAATGTTTAATCCGGGTAAAACGCCTTGCAGTGCCTGGGTAGCAGTTGTTACCGGACGGGCCTCTAATACCTCGGAATCAACAGCACTAACAGCTCCGGTCAGATTAACTTTCTTTTGAGTTCCAAAACCTACTACTACTTCATCTATGAATTGAGTGTCTTCAGAAAGTTCGATTTGTAATTTGGTTTGATTTCCCACTTTCACCTCTTTAGCTTCATATCCAATATAGGATACTGTCAATATAGACTTCTCGGATACCAAAAGTGAAAAATTTCCATTAATATCGGTTATTGTTCCATTGCTGGAACCTTTTTCTACCACATTTGCACCAATAATAGGTTCACCGTTATTGTCTGTGATTGTACCTGTGATCTTTTTGTTTTTTTCATCTGCGGAACTAGCGGCAGATAACTTCTTTATTATAATATTATTTCCTTTGATTTCGAAAGTAATATTTTGCCCGTCTAAAATTTGTTTTACTACTTCCCCTATAGATTTATTGGTTGCATTTACAGATATGACTTTGCGGGTGTCTATATCACCGGAAGCAAAAACGAAAGAATAGCCATTATTTTCTTTCAATGTTTCTATGGCTTTTTTTACTGTTACATTATTTAAATTCAGGTTAACGTCTTGCGCAAATATCGTTGGGTTGAGGCAAAACATTACCAGGGCCACAGATATGGCCTTTTTTCGGATATTCATAAGTAATTAGAATTAATTGTTTTAAACAAGAAATTTTGATACCAAAAGTAAAGTTTTATTACATTTGTCAATACTTTCGGAAATTCGCAGAGATAGAGTCCGAAATTCAGAATCGGGAGATTGTGCAGATCTTCCGGTTCTTTTATTATATTGCAGACTCGATTTTTGTGTTACATTTTTAATCAGGTCCTTTTTGTCTCATATAGATTAAATTTTAAATTAATAATGTGATTTAATGAAAACTATTATCTGGTTGTATATAAATGTATGTTTCTACCGTTGATATGATATTGCAGTTTGCCGGTAGATGCTAACATATCCAATATATCGCGGATACTTTGTTCTTTACGGACGAAATTTCCATAAAAGCGGAATGTAGCCAATAAACTATCTTCCAAGGTTATTTTTACATTATAGCTTCTTTCCAACTCTTTAGCGATATCCGGAAGCAGGTCTTCATCAAAAAAGAGAAAGCCGTTTGTCCATTCAGAAGCATATTCTGCTTCAACTGAAGATATCTGAAGTTCTCCGTTTCTCTTATTCAATATAGCTTTCTGATCTGGCTCCAGATAGCATAGGCTATTGTTTTTAAGAGAGTTTTTTAGACTGACTTTCCCTTCCAGCAAATCGACTGAAATCTCCTCATCTTCCGGATAGTTCCTAAAATTGAATTTGGTTCCCAACACCCGTAGCTCCAACTCTTTTGTTTTGATCTCGAAAGGTATTTGCTCATTTTTAGTGACTTCAAAATATCCTTCACCTGCCAGTTGCAGTTTTCGTTCGGCAACACCGAAGCCTTGTGAATAGGTGATTTTCGAGCCGGCATTCAACCATACCAATGTGCCGTCCGGGAGGTATAATTTTGTTTTCGAGCCTAAAGGAGCTTCTATCACCATCTCGGCAAATTGTTTCTTGACCTGTTCGGAGCCACTCCAATAAGAGGCGAAAGAAATGAGACATAAAAGAGCAATTGCTGCTGCCGCATACATATATTTGTGCAGAGGATGTTTTTTGATCACTTTTTTCTCTGCTGCTACCTGGGTTTTGGAAAGGAACCGTTGGAATGCTGCCTCTTTATCGTATCGTGTCTCTTCATTAGCTCCGATCGTAGAGAACCAAACTTCCCGTATCTGTCGGAAATATTTTTGGTTTTCCGGAGAAGCCTTGAGCCAATCTTCGAGCTCAGTTAATTCCTCTGTTCCCAAACCTCCTGAAAGGTAATTTGTGATCAGTTCGTCTATTCTGGTATGTATGTTTGTAGCTTTCATTTTTCGTTCTCTTGTATATATGACAGTTAGAAAAGGGGAGAGGGTAGTGCGTTTGGATAATTTTTTCAATTAAATCCAAAAACAGCATATGAGCAGGAGCAAATACTTACTTAGATCAGCACTTAGGCGAGATATCGCATTTTTTATATGATATTTTACCGTATTGACGGAAATGCCGAGTTCTTCAGCTATTTGTTCATATCGTTTTTCTTCGAAGCGGCTTTTTTTGAATACAATTTTACATTCTTCAGGAAGTCTGTCTATGGCATTCCTGATCTCTTGTTCGAGCTCATTCTCCAGCAATCGTGCCAGTGGGTAATCGTCGGATGGGAAGACAGAATTTATCCACTCATTTTGCTGGTCGATGACTGAAAAGCGGACTTCTCTTTTTTCTCTTTCCAGGTTCAGATAATTTATACAACGGTTACGGACAGCCTGAACCAGATAACTGCGCAGGGAGGTGGTAATTTCAAGGGTATCTCTTTTCTCCCAAAGATGAAAAATAATATCGTCGACAATACTTTCAGCCAGAAAATCGTCTTTCAGGAATTCATAGGCAATCTTACATAACAGTACATAATGATGATCATATATGTATTTGTATGCTTGATTATTTCCTGATTTCAGGGAATGAATCAAATGTAGTTCTTCCTTTTTTTCCATATAATTATCCGTTCTCCCTGTTTCTGAAAGATGTATTGTCGCAAATATACACGATTTATATAAATCTCAGTTAGTATTTGGAGAAAGAGGTAGGTCTTTTTCTAATTAAAAAAGGAGACTATCTAACATTTGGTTGTTAGACGGCTCCTTTTTTATCAGCTTATCTTACATTTTAATCAGTCCTTATTTTCGGAAACTCGAACATATTCCATTATAGTTTTAAAGGCTTTTGCCGCTTTGCTATCCCGCTTAGCCGGTCGACCATAATAGGTATTTATAAAGTTTTCGGCGGGTTCCCAGGAAGTCGTAAATATTCCTTGCATCCTAGAAGACAGGATAGGAGAATAACTTTCTTTAGCTCCGTTTCTTCGTACCATTTCCAACATTTTCAGTTGGTCTATGGCAACATCAGATTTCCAAAATGTACTGACCAATACATTAAATCCTTTTATAGCAAAATATTCAGGTGTAGGCGGAGCATCTTCATATTTCCAATCACAAATCATTATATCTTTCGGGATCAAATCAATAGCCCTATGTGTATCAGACAAACTGGCTTGCCATGCTCCTAGTCCCGTCGTTTTTCCATCGATCAGTCTATCCCCCCACATCCACATCTCACAACTTTTACTCTTAAGGTGGTTATAAAGATTTCTTACATGTTCGGCATAAATTGCAGACCGATCTCCTCCGAAACATCTGGGGCATTTCTCATGGGCAATGATCCAAACCTCATCCAAACCTACGTGAAAAGCATCTGCCTCACAAACATCGATAAACTCATCCATTAGAGGGAATAAAATTTTATATATATCCGGATGTTGAGGGCATAAGCTTTTACAAAGGAATCCGCCCTGAGGGTAAGCGTCTACCCATGGGACAGGAGGATCGACCCCTGGAGACTCATCAAACTCTGGATATTTGATAAGTAATGGTTCTACATGTGTTCCTTCCGATTGATGTCCCAACAGATTCATTTTAGGAATTAAACGTATACCCACATCCTTACAGGCTTGTACTATCTGTTTCACTTCACTTTTAGACAGAGCCAATGTATCTGCCAATTCCGGATGAGACTCAAATTTATATCTATATTTAAATCGAACAACCAAGGTATTAATTCCTTCTTTAGGCAAAGCGTCTTTGATAAAATGACAAAATGATTCTACCTGTCCTGGTTCAGGAGGAGCTAACAAAAGGGCTTTAATCGGTAATTTATTCCACTCTTTAGCGTCTTTTTGTGAATATATCTCCTGAACCCCCATGAAAAACATGAATAAAAATAAACATGCCTGATAGCAAATTTTCTTGTTCATAATGCACTTAGGATTTCGGTTGTTCTACAACATTCGTATTTCCACCTCCACGAAGAGAAAGATCCACCGGACGATTCTTTTTCCAAGATCCTCCTGTAAAATCCGGAACATCAATTGAATTGGAACGATTTGCTACCGACCAATAACTTAATGGCGTAATACTACACCATGCTGCCGCATCATATACATCCATATCCAAAGGCAAGCCGTTACGTAAGCAATCGATCATTCTCCAATCCATAATAAAATCCATACCTCCATGACCTCCTATAATTTTGGCAACTTCAGAAATGTGTTTAACAACCTCTGGAGTATATTGTTCTTCCAGTTCTGTCATCTTCTCTTGCGAAATATAATCGTGCCCAAATGCAACTTTACCTGGTTCGGGATATTTGCGGCAAGAACCTTTTGTTCCAGTCAGTACATGCAAACGATCGTATGGATGAGGAGTACTTACATCATGTTGGATCATAATTGTTTTACCTTTTGCCGTACGAACAGTTGTTGTATTCATATTACCTCTATATTTCATTGCCGCCATCGGTTTATAATAATCATTTTTAGCCGCCAACTCTTTCGCTTTTGCTTCCATCATGAAATCATCGGTTGATATGGAGGTCAGATATTCCATTTTGTCGCCACGATTGATATCCATAGCCCAGCATACCGGTCCCAGACCATGTGTCGGATAAGGATTTCCACTTTTATGATTTTCATCCCATCTCCATGCCGGCCATTCCGGTTCTCCGAACATGCCACTTAGTAATTCGTGGATATAGGCACCCTCTCCGTGAATTACTTCTCCGAACAATCCTTTTTGAACCATGTTTACCGTTAAAATCTCAAAAAAGTCATAACAGCAATTCTCCAGTTGCATACAGTGTTTTTTGGTGCGTTCAGATGTTTCAACAAGCTGCCAGCATTCTTCCAATGTTTTTGCAGCCGGAACTTCTACCGCCACATGCTTTCCGCATTCCATTGCATACACAGCTATGGGAGTATGCCACTTCCAAGGAGTAGCGATGTAAATCAAATCAATGTCTTCCTGCTCACATAACTTTTTCCAAGCATACTCATCTCCAAAATACTCCTTTGCCGGATGTTTATTAAATTTTTTAAGTGTCTCCTGGTTCTTCTTCACTGCCTCTTCCCGTAGATCACACAAGCCCCTGACCTCTATTTCTTTGATATTGAGGATACGAGTTACGGCCCAGCTTCCCCGGCTCCCTATTCCTACATAACCGATCCGGACAACCGGAATAGGATCGGCGGCATAACCGCACATATTAAACAGTTGTTTTCTATTTTTCCCTTTTTCTACGCATTCTCTTACAATGGCTTCTGCCTCTGATTTATCTACGGAAGAACAACTAGTAAAGCCGGTCAGAGCCATCCCTGCTCCGAAAAGAGAACCTTTTAAAAAGTTACGACGATTTATACTCATGATAATAATATTTTACAGATTGATAAAAATAATCCTGAATGATTTCGACCACTCAGGATTATACGGTCTAAAGAATTAATCCCAACCTGGATTTTGTTTCATAATATCTTTACCGATCAGGTCGATTTCATCTTGGGGAATCGGGAAGAGATAATGATAAGAAGGGTTAAAACGACGCTCCATCACTAAAATATGGTCTTTACTGCCCTTTTCCACAGGAATTCCATAACAAGCGCCGTTCAATGCTTTTTCGGCTGTTTTCCAACGAATAATATCGTCTCTGCGCTGTCCTTCAAAACAAAGTTCGGTCATACGTTCACGGCGTATTATCTCTCTCAACTCGGTTTGAGAACCTCCTGTAACAGCAGGATATTTATCAGTTTCACTAATATTAACTCCATAGGCTCTTGCTCTCAATAAATTGATGGCATCATACACAGACTGATCGATTGAGCCGGATTCAATCTTAGCCTCTGCATAAGTCAGAAGTACTTCTGCATAACGCAATATGACTACATTACTTTCCATAGGTATCAAAGCATATCTGACAGCTCCATCATCCAGGAATTTACGAGTATAATATCCGGACTGGGAAGAATTTCCTGTTGCTCCCGGATAGTCTACATCGCCATAAACCGGAATTTCGACATCCCTATAAGTCGCTCCCGGATATATGATGGACATATAAAAACGAGGGTCTCTATTCTCATAAGGTTTTTCGGGATTATATACGGCAGACTCATAAGACGGCTTTCCATCTGTACAAGGAAATTCATCAATAAAGCCCTGTAAAGGATTAGTTCCACCCCAACCGCCATAACTAGGGAAATGCATATAGATTTGCGTATAGTTTGCCATATTTTGTCCTACAAATTGCCAAGCATATAATATTTCATCATTATACTTATTATTTATTTCAAATAACTCTTCATAGTTAGGATACAGCGAATGTACTCCTAAATCCATTACAGCTTTTGCGGCAACGGCAGCTTCTTCCCAACGTCCGGCATATAACAATGCACGTGCTTTCATTCCTAAAGCTGCTCCTTTCGTAATACGTCCGGCATATTCAGACGACCATGTTTCCGGCAGGACCTTGATTGCATCGTCCAAATCTTTTAAAATAAAATCCAACACTTCTTCTGCTGTGTTTCTTGGGCGTTTCAGATCCTCCAGATTCAGAGGTTCTTCAATAATGGGAACTCCTCCCCAGTTATTCAACAGAAAATGATAAGCAAAAGCACGCAGGAATTTAACTTCCCCTTTCATTTGTTCACGCTTTGTATTATCCATTTCCGGTTTGTCAATATTAGTCAGAAACACATTGCAAGTACGAATAATACGATAGCGGATAGACCATAACTCTTTCGTATACCACATGGAAGGGCTGTTATTTCCTGCTCCCAGGTTATTATAATCATTACCTTTCCACACATTGACAGCTTCGTCCGTCCGGGCCGGCAAACCTAATATATGATCATAATACATCCAAACATTATCACCGTCCGTATAACGGGAATAAACGCCGACCAACGCATTAAAAGCATCCGTTTCCGTGGCCCAAAATGTTTGCTCCGATAATTGATCTCTCGGATTCAGATCTAGAAAGCTATCATTACAAGCAGTAAATAAGGGGAATATGATCCCTATCATCCATATAAAAATATACTTTTTCATGTTTATCATCATTAACGATTAGAAGACAAGATTTAAACCAAATGTATAAGAAGTAACCATTGGATAGATATTACCTCCACCCCACGGAGTTTCCGGGTCGAAACCTCTGAAACTTGTAATTGTGAACAGGTTATCCGCACTTACATAAAAACGGCATTTTTCAACGAACAGGTTACTTAACACAGATTTGGGTAAGGAATAGCCGATTTGTAAATTTCTCATTTTTATATAGCTGGCATTCTCCATAAAGAAAGAGTTCGTCTGCGTATAATTCCTTGATGCGTTGTTCAACGAAAGGCGAGGATAAGAAGCATTCAAATTATCTGGTGTCCAACGATCCTTTTGTGCTTCCAGAGCACTTGCTCCATTAGAAAAAGCTTGGGCGGCTGTTCCCGTCAAGTAACCCTGGACATCAGCTACCGCCTGAATCGTAGTTGCTATATCAAAACCTTTATAACTTGCACCGAGCTGTAAACCAAAAGTTACGCCAGGAAAAGAGTTACCGATGTTGACACGGTCTTCTGCTGTAATTTTCTTATCTCCATTCTGGTCTTTATATCTGATATCTCCGGGGGAAGCACCTCCTGTATAATCTTGATTCGGAGCATTTTTAATTTCCTCTTCAGAAGCAAACAAACCGATGGCTTCCAAACCAAATATATTATTAATCGGATCGCCAACTGAACGTCCTGGAGTATCAGCTCCTTTCAGATCCGTAATCTTATCCTTTACTCTGGATACACTCAGATTAGCATAATAATTAAAGTCCTTTACTTGATCATTCCATCCTAACTGCATTTCAAAACCATTGTTCCGTACTGCACCGGCGTTGATTACCGGAGCGTAAGCTCCCAAAATGGAAGGCTGAGGCAAACTCATTAAGATATCACGAGTGTTTCTAACGAAATAATCAAATGTAAACGACAGTCTGTTGTTAAACATATTCAAGTCCAACCCGGCATTCACCATTTCGGTATTTTCCCAGCCAATAGTTGCATTGGACATACTATAATTCTCTGCGATACCAGAATACATTATATTTCCGAAACCATACAAACGCCCTAAAGAATATTTATTCTGATAGGCATAATTACCAATTTCCTGATTTCCTAAATGTCCCCATGAAGCTCTTAATTTCAGGTTTGAGACAGGATCGAAATGGAAGAACTCTTCTTCAGATATGCGCCAACCTGCCGATACGGAAGGGAATAATTCAAAACGATTATCTTTAGGGAAGCGGGAGGAGCCGTCATAACGCAATGTAACTTCCAATAGATAGCGTTCTGCAAAATTATAGTTCACCCTGCCAAACACGGAACGTATACTATTTTCATCCATTCCTCCGTCGTTTCGCTGGTCGGAAGCATCGCCGGCATTTATTTGATCCAACATGTTGTTTTCCGGAAGATCATAACGGGATGCGGCGATGGAAGAGTTTGTGTATTTACGTTGTTCGTAACCAAGGACCGCAGCCACATTATGTTTCCCGAATGTTTTATCATAATTAAGAAACGCCTGTAAATTTATATCAGAAGATTCTCCTCTGTTCTCATATAAATAAGGTCTGAACTTCATACCGACAACATCAGGTGCATTATAAAGCAACAGGTTGTATTGCTGTCTTTTGGTATGGGTGAAATTACCATTTAAGGCAGCAACACCTTTTACAGATAAGCCGTCCATGAGCTTTACTTCGAGTGTTCCAATAGCAGTCAGGAAATTATCTGTATAATGATCATAGCCTCCGTCTTGTGCTTCTGCTACTGAATTATGTTCATTCATGAAAGCAGCCCAGTTCCCGTTCGACCATTTGATCGGAGTAACAGGTGTTTCACGATAAGAACGGTGAACCAACTCATTGATACTCTGATAAGGTTGTGATTTTTCCTGTCTGATGTATGAGAAATTCATACCAAAATTCACTCGTTTACTAATGTCGAAATCAAAATTACCTCTGATTGAATATCTCTCCAAACCAGTTTGAGCAATTAATCCTTCTCTGTTCAGATACCCTAAAGAGAAATTATATCTTGTCTTTTCCGTTCCTCCATCCAACTGTACATGGTGGCTATGCTGGAATCCGCTTTTTGAAAATAACTCGTCGGTTTGATTCGAATTAGGATACAGATCCGGATCTGTTCCTTTTCGGTAATTTTCGATGTCCGTATCTGAATATTTGGGAGCCAATCCGTCATTAGTCAACGCTTCATTATACAAGGTCGCATAATCGGTAGAGTTCACCCATTTAGGTAGACGGGTTGGGTTTTGAAAGCCGATATACCCATTATAAGATACTTTCATACGACCTTCCTTCCCTTTCTTGGTTGTAACCAAAATTACTCCATTACCAGCACGCACACCGTAAATAGCAGCGGAGGCAGCATCTTTCAGAACACTGATGCTTTCTATGTCATTCGGATCAATGGCATTCATACTACCCGGAATTCCATCGACAATGATCAAGGGAGATGTAGAATTCAGTGTTCCGGGACCACGAATAATAAATTCTGCTCCGTCGGCTCCCGGCTGACCGGAACGTTGAATAGCTGTCAATCCCGGAGCGATACCGGTCAACAAGTTCGTAGCATCTGATGCTGCTCTATTGGCAATTTGTTCCGATCGTACACTGGCGACAGCACCGGTCAAAGTAGCTTTCTTTTGTGTACCATAACCAACCACCACCACTTCATTCAATGTTTGGGAATCTTCTTTTAGGATAACAGATATGACAGATTTATTACCAATAGGAATACTTTGTTCGATATAACCAATATAAGAGATTTTCAATGTAGCTCCGTTAGGTACTTCCAATGTAAAATTACCATCTGTATCTGTAATTGTACCAATCGCTGTTCCGGCAACTACTACATTTGCTCCGATAACGAATTCTCCATTTTGATCTACAATTTTTCCTGAAATCTGTTTTTTTTGTTGCTGAATAGCTGGTTTTGTAGTCACAGTCTGTTTTTCGAACAAATAGATCTTATTGTTTTTGATCTCGTAATTCAGATTGGTATCGGCAACCAGTTTTTCCAGAACCGAGGCAACATCTGCATTTTCAACCTGGATACTCACTTTTCTGTCCAGATTGACAATCTGCTTGCTGTATGCAACGCTAAGTCCCGTCTGTTTGGTGATGGTTGATAACACTTTTTCAACCTTGACGTTGTTGAGTGACATAGAAACCCGCTGGGCTGAGGCTTCTGCTGTAAAGGTTAACAAGGAGATAACCAGAAATAAAAATGTCAGTTTCATTGCATTCGGGATTTTCTCAATTAATATTAAAAGGTGCCTGGGGATAAGGCACGAATCATTTTTTTTCATACTTTTGAAATGAATTTATGTATTAGAAATTAATTTGAATTTCGGTATGCAGATAACCGGGAATGTGGGGACATTTCCGGTTATTTTTTTGAGTTTATTATGTTGTGTTGTTCATGTGTGTTTTTTTTATAGGTTAAACAATTTGATGCTTTCTATATAGTAGACACACGGTGGTAGAAAAAGTATGAGTAGAAAATGAAAAAAGTTTTATTTTTTTAGTTCTATGCTGATAATACCTTCTTTTTCAATGAATTTCACTGGTGTTATTTTCTCAATATCTTTCAGAATTTGTTCAATGCTCTGGTTTGTTGAGGTAAGCGTGTAGTTATAGTGGAGAACCGATGAGTCAGCTATGATAAATTCTACATTATACCAGCGTGACAAGGTTGTTATCACTTCAGACAGAGGCGTATTATCGAATACAATCTGATTCTTTTTCCAGGCAGAAAGGAGATTGATGTTCTCTGGACGGGATATTTTGCAAACGCCGCTTTTCCGGTTGTAAGTCGCTTTTTCTCCTGGTTTCATGTAGGCTAATGAACTGTGTTGGTTTGCCAGTTGTACTTTTCCGCTTTCCAGAGAAACGAAGATATCCGGATCGGTAGCATATGCCTTTACATCAAATGTCGTACCCAGTACCTTTACATTGATATCTTTCATATCAACGATGAATGGGCGGTCCTTGTTCGGCGAGACCTCGAAGAATGCTTCTCCTTCCAGTTCGACCTTGCGCTCGGAGAAACCGAATTTTCGGGGATATTTGATACGGGTTTCGGCATTGAGTGTGGCGCGTGAACCATCCTGGAAGATCAGTTGCATGCGCTCTCCTTTAGGTACATATATTTCTTCGTAACCGGAATCTGCGAAAAGGTCGATGCGTTTATCTATATACCAGAATTGTCCGAGGAACAACAGTAACGGAATGAGGATGGCAGCTGCACGAAAAATGAACCGTTTCCTTTGTTGTAAGTGGATCTTCTTCATGATGTACTTGTACATCTCGTCTGTTGGGATGGATCGTTCTGCATATAATTCTTCGCTGCCGGGCTGTATCTTTTCCATATCTTCATCCATTAGCGACGACAAATATCGGGAACCTTCGGGAGTGGAGAACCAGCGGATTACCTGGCGTGCTTCTTCCGGAGTGGCAGTATTGTCGAGCGTTCTGTCGATGATATGTTTATCTGGTGTTTTCATTTTCTTATCCCTGTTTTCTTAATTGACACATAACTGGACTGTTGGTATGAGTGTTTGTTACTCTTTTTCCCTTTTTTAGAAGAAAAAAGAAGAGAGTAGCAGGATTAGCAACTTATCGAAATGTTCCCTGAGCAGTTTGATGGCCTGCGAATAATGAGTTTTGACTGTCGGTATCGATATCTGCATCTTTTCTGCAATTTCTTGATTGGACAATCCTTTTTCCAGTTTGTACAGGCAGACGATTTTCTTCTGCTCCGGCAGGTTGCCGATAGCCCGGTACAACTGTTCGCTCATTTCCTTCTCTTCCAGCTTTTCCAATATTTCGTTTTCATACTCGATTGTTTCTTGTGCCAGTTCATAATTCTTCTCCAATGCGGTATAGTTATTCCTGATCTCGTTCAGCAAGTAATTTTTCAACATGGTGTACAGATAATTTCTCAGGTTGATCTGGATGCTGAGGAGTGTGCGTGACTCCCACAGCTTCAGGAATACTTGCTGGACGGCATCTTTGGCGGTATCGTTGTCCTTTAAATATTTGAAAGCAACGACATAAAGTAATTTATGATACCGCTCATAAATAGTAGTGAAAGCCCTCTCATTTCCTTTTTGCAAAAGAATAAGTAACTCATCATCGGTTTGCCCGGATATGGAGAGGAACCGCTTGTGCATATAATAGTATCCCTTTTAGATTTTTTGCAAATATAACTTTAATACGAAACTTTCCAATCACTAAACTCCAAACTTAACTGTTCCCACCGTTCTTTTTTTACAGTTTCTTCCCGTTCTTCCTGTGGGTTTGAAACAGAAAGGCCAAGCAGCCGGATCGGGTTCGTTTCATAATCGACCTCTTTCAGCAGTTGTTTGGCAAGGGGGAGGATTTCGTTTAAGGTGGTCAGTTCATGCGGTTGGGTAATACTTTTTGTTTTTAATGTGAAATCGTGGAATTTGATCTTTAATGTCAATGTATTTCCTTTGAATCCGGTTCGTTGCAGGCGGCCGATCAGTTCGGTCGCTACATGATAAAGTTCGATGATGACGGACGATTGGCGGGAAATATCTTTTTCCAGCGTATGTTCGCAGCCGACGGATTTGCGGATACGCACGGCTTCTACCGGGCGCAGGTCTATTCCGCGGGAACATTCATAATACAGGAAGCCGGCTTTCCCGAACTGGCGGGTAAGCATTTCCAATGAGCATTCCCTTAGCTTTTCTCCGTTGTGGATACCTAACGTATGCATCTTTTTGGCGGTGACAGGACCGACACCCCAGAATGATTCGATGGGCAGGCGGGCAATAAAATCGAGAGCCTGTGCCGGATGAATCGTACAAAGACCGTCCGGTTTCCGGTAGTCGGAAGCTATTTTTGCCAGGAACTTATTATAGGATACGCCGGCTGAGGCGACCAGGTTCAGTTCCTGCCGTATCCGCTGCTTGATCTCTTTGGCAATATCGACGGCAAGGGGTATCTGTTTTTTATTTTCCGTGACATCGAGAAAGGCTTCATCCAGCGAGAGCGGCTCGATGATATCCGTATACTCATGGAATATCTCATGAATGTGGTTGGAGACTTCTTTGTATACACTCATCCTGCCCGGAACAAAGATCAGATTGGGGCATAACCGCTTTGCTTTCTGCGACGACATGGCGGAACGGACACCATATTTTCGCGCCTCGTAACTGGCTGCTGCAACCACGCCGCGTTCTTCCGAATAACCCACCGCCAAAGGTTTCCCTCTCAGTTCCGGATTATCCCGTTGCTCGACCGATGCATAGAATGCATCCATATCTATATGTATGATTTTGCGTTCCGTATAGCCTCCTTTTCTTTATCAAAGATAATCAAAAAGAGGGACAAAGTGCGTTTGTCGTTAGAGTTATTGTTTTTTATGGAAATATCAAACTGGCATGAATATTTTATAAAGACAATCAAAATGACGCTATTGGCAGACTATCTGTAACGACGTCTTTTTTGAAATAGCCAGGATAGGTGGTTTATTCGCTGATTTCCGGCAGATATTTGTAATTAAGTCCGGGCTAATCCCAACTACCCGGCGGATAGTCGTGACTAGCTGGGACTTTACCGGCACTTATCCGGCGGATAGTTGCGATTAGGTCCCAGGTAATCAGAACGAACTGCGCAGACAGTTTTTCCTTTAGGGAAATAGATGCTTGAAATGTCTTTATTTCTCTTCGGAAGAACTCGTTTTTTACACAGAAGCCCTACTAAACAGAGCTATTTCCGAATCACATTTTTACACCTTTATAGACTGGATAGTAACCGGAATACGGCTTATCTGCCGGACTTCCTTTTGATGGAAAGAATTAGTCAACCAAAACAAACGAATTGCTGTCATTATGTCAAACCTGAACTTTCGCTCCGCCCGTTATTTAAGTAACATCGCCTACATCGTTGCATATAATGGATTCTCCGGAAACACGAATATCAAAATGACAAAAGGGGAGGGAACCTCACGGCCCTCTCCCCTAAATTATAGCTAATTCATTTACCTCTCAAGTAAAGATAGCTTATTACAGCATAGTATAAATTATCGTACGTTTACCTTCTGTACGGTAACATTGCTTCCGCTTTCCAGTTTAACGATATAGATACCGCTGGCAGCAGGGACATAAGTTGTTCCGCTGATCTTGTCGTTATACATGATCTTACCGGTCATATTGATAACGGTTGCCTGCATCGGTGTGAGCGGTTCGATAACGATCTGGCCGTCTCTGCCGTAGATGCGGCTGTTGGCAATCAGTTCTTCGATACCTGTGGCAAAACTTACTGTCACTTCGCAGGTAGCCGTCTTGTTACCGTCTTCGGTGGTGACGGTGATGGTGGCTTTACCTACGGCAACAGCTGTTACCTTGCCGTCTGCATCGACAGTGGCGATCTTTTCGTCGCTGCTCTTCCAGCTAACCTTCTTATTGGTAGCGTCAGACGGGTTGACGGTTGCTTTCAGCGTGTAGCTTTCCTGACGTGCCAGGGTCAGGGTTGTCTTGTCGAGAGAAACGCTGCTTACGGCAACTGTTTCCGGTTCCGGATCAGTGCCTGGGTTAGGATCTACAGGGTCGGACTTCTTTGTGTAAGAAACAACGACATTCACGTCACCTTCGCTTCCGATTACATATTCTTGATCTGTAGTATAAGAGGCCTTGTTGATCGTTGCGTTTGCTTCATAACCGGTATGGGCTTTAAATGTGACTTTCAATTGATCTCCATCTTTAACCTTTGCTCCGGCTTCTGCTGTTTCGCCGTTCAGTGTCATAGTAACAGCATCACCGTATTCTTCTCCTTCCACTTTTAATGTCAGGATACGAACGATAACCTCACCTTCTGTTGCTGTTACATTTACTGTGGCAGTTTCGAAGGTGACGGGATCGTAGTTCTTATCTGTCGGAGTAAATTTGACAGACAGATTCTTATGGGTACCGGCAGTCAGCTTTTCGCCACCGTTAACCCATTCGAATGTACCGTCGACGTTGGCAACGCCGGAGATAACGGATTCGTTCAATATTTGTGCAGTCGTGATATCGGAACCGGTTGCTTCGGTTACTGTAGCCTTTACTTTGCCGATGGTCAGTGTACCGACCTTTGCATCCGTAACAGCTGCATAGATCTCATCTGCCGGACGATTAGCATAGACTTCGTATACGCCGGTCTCTGTCGGTTCTGTAACAAGTACGTCGCCTTGTTTGAACGAGAGTGTCCAACCGGTTACAGACGATTGAATAGCTGGTGCATTGGCAGAACCGAATACGGTTCCGTTATAATTACTGGTATAATTTTGAGCAGTGAATGTAGCCGGCTGTTTGTCTGCAAAATTTGCAGATACAGTGGTGTTTCCATTCGGTATAACCAAAATTGCTTCTTCACCGTTTCCTGTAACTCCCTCGCCACTCCATGTTGGTGTTTTGGATTTGCCTGCATCGGGTATGGCTTTCATGGTCAGCGTCTGATCTGCATAGATCTTAGTCCCTTTTGTTACTTGCGTTGCGCCGTTCCATAAAGAGACAGAACCACCGTTTGCATTTAAAGTTAGTGTTACTTCTTTCTGCTGTTCTCCAGCTGATCGGAAACTCCAACCACCATTCTCTATTTTTGCAACAGTTAAGTCCTTTTCCTCAACCGTCGGAATATTGAATACCGGATTCTCGTAGTTCTTAGCCAATCCAGCTTCCAGTTTGAAGTAAGCATTGCGGAAATTATTCACTGCTGCATCTTTACTCCAATAATAACTGTTTTCAGAAACGCCTCCGGTGCTTTCTTTTACATCTGTATAAGTAGGAATAGGAGTATTCGTGTACAATGCTTTTTTGATGATCAGCGTACCGATTTCCTTTTCTTCCAGTGCTTTGTAGCTGTCGGTGGCCTTCATGGATGCGAATACGATGTAGTTGCCGGCATCGGTAGGAGCATCATCAGATGTACTCTTTGAATTTTCCAGTTGATACTTTAGACCAATACCGCCGATACCTGCCGGAGTTGTCCTGATAGCGAAAGGCTGTGCTTGCCCGTTATAGGTATATGTCTGGTCTGTATCGACAAAGGTGACTTCTGGTAATTCCTGTACGACTGCATTGATCTTTGTATCGGCTTCCACTTTGAAGCTGCCACCTACGGCTATTTCTTTTCCGTTTACAGTGATGGCAAGGAGCTTATAACCATCGCTAGTAGATGCATTACTGATTGTTATTTCAGTTCCGAAATCAACGGAAGAATCCTTTTTATCTAATTCAATAGTCGCATTAGGCGTACTGTTTGTTACAGTGAATTTTTTTAATTTGAATTTAGCTGCAACAGTAACATCTCCGGTTCCTACTGTAAAGGTTTTTTTATCGGAAGTAAACGATACGCCTGTACCTTTAACCGTCAAAGAATCATTTTGGGTCTTATCTAATTCGTATCCATAATCAGGAACAACCAGCATATTGATTGCTGTATTTGCTTTGTGAGCAGAACCATATTCGATCGGATTACCTTGTGCATCAAACAACAGGACTTTACCGTTGTTCATCGTACCTGCTTTTACCAGGTAAGTGGATGGTGCTTTTGTCCCGAACGTAGCCTTGATATCTAAGCCTCCTGTTACAGTTACTTTTCCATCTGCAATTGGCTTGTCGTTACAAGTCAACGATTCGAGTACATCATTTTCTCCAGGATTGGCAACCACGCTTAATACGGTTCCGTAAGCGATATTACTAGTTTCGCTTACCGAAGATTCTCCTTTCTTTACGGTGATTTTTTTTCCTACTGTGACGGCATATTCCACCGGATCAAATGTAGCAGTCAGTACATACTCTTTATCGACTTTCAGATTTGTCGAGGCTGCTGTTTGATCCGCTGCATAATTCCATTTTACGAATTTGTAATGTTCGTTCGGTGTTGCAGTGATAGCCAAAGTCGTATCCTTTATGTATCTGCCGGATGGCTTTTCACCGGTAATGGAAACTGTTCCGTTTTCGGATTTGCCGATTTTTACGGTAAAGTACTGATTGGCTGTTACTGAAACCTTTGTGGTTGCCGATTTATAAGATGCGGTATCGGTCGGAGTAAAGATAACGTCGTACTTTCCTGTTTCTTCAACAGTGGTATTCGGATCTTTCCATGCAAATGTACCGTCGACTACTGTTTCTTTCTTTTCATTTTCTTCTATTGTAGCCTTTACAACTCCACCTGTCAGGATAGAAGCAGAAAGCAGTTGGCCTACTTCAATTGTGCCGGCAGTCGGGGCTGTAGTGATGGTTGTAGTTGTAGCTTCTTTCTTTTTGGGAGTTTCCAATGTATAGTCACTGCCGTATTTAATATACTGACCACCATTTGCCAAAGCTGTTTCTTCATCGGTATAAACAGTTTCGTCGGTACAGATTACTGTGATATGTTCTGTAAGAGCAGCTTTGGAACTGAATTTGTTTACGGCTGTCAATAGCTCGGCTGAAGTACCTGTGAACTGAATTTTAGAGAATGCTTTTGAGCTGTCGAAAGCATCTTTCAGGTTACCGGCGTTTGTGGTATTGGCATTCGTATAAGTATACAGATATCTCTGTGTAATATCTTCGCTACCGCTTCCCGTACCGTCTTTTATTGAATAGTCTCCTGTCACGCGGCAGTAATTAAGACCTTTCATGTCGGTGAATGTGTTGTTACCTCCGACGATCGCTGCATCGACAGCAGAACCGTTCGGTAAAACGGCGGTTGCCGCAACATCCGGAATCTGAGTCGTACTTTTGAAGTTTTCGCGGATCATAATGGCTGTAGAAGCGTCGGTGCTTAAACTGAAGGTGTTACCTGTTACTGCATAGTTGGCAGCAGATGCTGTTTGGGGATAGAAGGCAATACCATTGGTGCCATGATCGTCTCCTGTTGTAGTAAAGGTATTTCCCGTAATCGTCGCACTATTGCCGAATACAGCAATACCGGTCTTGTCACTAAATTTAGGGCTTGTCCATCCGTAAGCAAAAGCCAGATCACTGATAGTTGTACCTTCTGCCTGAACAGCTATGCAACCTTTGATGGTTGTTTTATCCTGTGCATTGGCACTTTTCAGAGTGATTGCTTTATTGATAACAAGAGGGCTTGAAAACTCATAATCTGCTTTTGCTAAACTGATAGTGCCACCTTCGGAAATGGAAGTAATAGCGCTTGTCAATTGATCTGCTGTAGAGACTATATAAGTACCATTTACAACTAATGCATTCTTCTTAGTACTTAACGTACCGTTGTTGGTAAGGGTAACATCTTCGGCTATTTCCAAACCTTCGTTGAAAGTCCAAGTTTTATCAGTGTCGATAGTGTATTGTTTTACTGTTGTATTACTGCTTGCAACTGAAGGGGCGGCAATAACTTTTGCTCCGGTTACAGTAGCATCAGCCTTGGATAATCCAGTACTAAGACACATTACAGGAGTATTGACACAATTCTCATTGAACTCAACATTTACTTTACTTAATTCGACCTTTGATTTTCCGTCATATCCATAAGTAGCTCCTAGATAAGCGGCATAATCAGCTGTATTACTCGGGAATGTACATCCAGCAAATGCCATAGAGATTTCTTTTATTATACCTCTGTTTAAAGGAGCTATCTCAATGATATCTTTTTGTTTATCGGCTTTTGCAAATGTACATCCGGTCACTGTTGCTGTTACTTTATCTGAACGTCCGTTTGATCCGGTGCCCAATATACCGCAATGAAGTGTACTGTTTGAAACATTAGCTTCAACTTCTTTTGAGTAAGAATATCCTTGTCCGCCACCGAGGAACAAATATCCTAACACCGTACTATGATCCATCGTTAGTGTGGATTTATTCACACGATTAACAGAACTGCTCCATTCTGTATCCAGGGTATTGGTTGTCTGTCCCTGGTCAAATCCTCCGCAATAAATATGTGATACCGTTGCATTCTTAATATTCAAAGTTATATCGTTCACATTCGAACGATATAATCCTCCCGAATAGATTAATCCAACAACTCCTCCCTTAATATCAATGGCAACATCTTTAACATTAGCGGTCTTAGCGTTCGAAGCGCTTTTTCCTCTTGTTCCCCAACCGCCACCAATCAGATAACCTACGCTTCCGCTATTGAGTGTGATCTTTGTATCTTTATCCAAATCAGCCTCTTTACTGCCACCGAAGATGATCGCATTATCTGTACCTTTTAGCATAATAGTATCAGTATTATCGCTAAATGTTACGTCTGCAAATGTTATCGTTACCTGATTCTCGGCAGTGGCACCTGCTGTCCTTGCAATTGTCATTGCATGACCGTTTCCGTAGATGATTTTCCAGGTTCTAGGATCTTCATTCTTGATACTCATGTACGATTTAAAAGCGGTAACATCGTCTGTTGTTCCTATAAATGACTCTTTGTTAGATCCTGTGTCGCCAGTTTGTGCCCACCCGCTGCTCGTCGCCATCCCTATCATGGCAACAAATAATAGAAGTATTCTTTTTTTCATTATAATCTTCTTTAATATTAATCTCTAGTGTTTATTTCCGGGGAGTCCTTTTAAGTTGCCCGGACAGCTTACACGCTGATAGCCTACCCTATAAGGCTATAGTTGTGGTTTCAAATAGTTTACACTAATACATAGGCTATACGGATTTGAGTATCCATTAATTCCCGGAATGGATGGTTATACAAATAAAAGAGGCGTAGGAACTGTTGGATATATCGATAATTGAGGCCTTCGACTGCCCTGGGATTGATATAAACAACAACCCACGCCCTTTTATCTTGTATATACCTGCATGAAGATATGCGGATAGATATAACAAGGAAAGGTACGTGAGCGTTCTGTTGTCTATTATCCAATCCCAATGAAAGTGTCGAAGTTTCAATTATCGGATAATATCTTAAAACGCTTCTGTAATTTAATAAGATGCATTGACCGGCAACGCTTCGCCGATATGCAAGGACAAAAGTAGAGGGAAGTTTTTAGAAAAACAAAGAAAGGGGTGATTATTTTTATGTAATAGAATGTTTTACAAGCAGTAAAGGATAGAATAATACCGGTGCAGGAGTCGGTGTTGTTAGTAAAGCTGGCTAGTTTCAATAAGTTTGTTTTCAGTCGGGGCTTCCTGTTAGGATACTATAAATATTGAGCGATTACATGATTATTACTGATATAGCGGATTAAATAGATTTGTTCATCTTGCTCTTGATCTATGTAGGTTGTAAAAAAGACGTACCATTGAGTTGCTTTATTCTTTTTGAAAGTAACATAATACATATCTTTTCCGTATCTGGAAAAATATGAAGGGGCTGGTTTCTTTAAACGTATTGGAAGTGTTGTTGTAATTTGTTCAAATAGATCTTCCACATATTCAATTGCACTTTCTTCAAAGCCAAAGTATTCTTTTTCATAGAGTATATGGATTAAATCTTTTAGGTATTCCCGCACTTCGGGCAATGCAACAATTTTTATTTTCATTGCTTATTTGTTCTGTATATTTCTCTAATATCTTCTTTTACTCCAGACAGTAAATCTTCCATAGAAATAGCTCTGGCGAGGTCTTCATCTGGTGTCAGATGTTTTTGCATTGACAAAATGAATGTTTCGGTTTTGCCTCTTTGTATTACAACATCTTCAGATTTTGCAATATCTAAATACTTTTTCATATTATTGCGTAATTCCGCAGAACTTATTACTAACATGGCTTTATATATTTGATGTACATTATAATGTACATCAAAGGTACTGTTTGTCTCTGATATATCCAAGTAAATTATAAATATGTTTTTTAGGCAAAACTGAAGCTGCCAAGCTATAACGTAACTCCGGATTTAAATATAGCAATCTCCCGATATCCTTTCCGTTCATTGTTGGTCTGTTTTCCTCCGGCAATATCCTGTATGAACCGGATAAACTGTTCGGCGAGGGGTTCCATTGCTTCACCTTCCGCCAAAGTTCCGGCGTTAAAGTCGATCCAGCCGGGTTTGTTTTCTGATAAAGCAGTGTTGGTTGAAATCTTGACAGTGGGGATAAATGTTCCGAAAGGCGTTCCCCGTCCGGTGGTGAAAAGTACCATGTGGCAACCTGAGGCGGCTAATGCCGTGCTGGCTACCAGGTCGTTTCCCGGGGCGCTCAATAGGTTTAAACCTTTAGCGGATAAACGCTCTCCGTACATAAGGACATCCTTGACTCCTGATTTACCGGACTTTTGTGTACAGCCGAGTGATTTTTCTTCCAGGGTAGAGATACCTCCGGCTTTGTTTCCGGGAGAAGGATTTTCATAAACCGGTTGTTTGTTTTCCAGGAAATAGGCTTTGAAGTCGTTGATGAGGCGGACGGTTTTGTTGAATAAATCTTCTGTACCGCAACGATTCATTAATAATGTTTCGGCACCGAACATTTCGGGGACTTCCGTCAAAACAGTCGTTCCTCCCTGTGCAACCAGAAAATCGGAAAAGATCCCCAATAGCGGATTGGCGGTAATACCGGAGAAACCATCCGAACCGCCGCATTTCAAACCGATACGCAGTTCGCTGAAAGGAACCGGCGTACGTTGGTCGGTTGAGGCTATGGCATATAATTCGCGCAGTAGCTTCATACCTTCTTCCTGCTCGTCTTTCACTTTTTGGCAGACCATAAAGCGGACACGTTCCGTATCGTATTCCCCCAGAAACTCACGGAAAGTATCCGGCTGATTGTTTTCACAGCCTAGTCCGACCACCAGTACAGCACCGGCGTTCGGATGTTTCACCATATCCCGGAGAATTTTACGGGTATTCTCATGGTCGTCACCTAACTGGGAACAGCCATAATTATGGGGAAAAGCCACGATCGCATCCACACCTTTCCCATCCGTTTCCCGTCGGAGAGCTTCTGCCAGTTGGTTGACGATGCCGTTAACACAACCGACTGTCGGCAGGATCCATATCTCATTACGTATGCCGACTTCTCCGTTTTTACGTCGGTAGCCGTTAAAGGTCAATCCTCGGTCGGGAATATGCAATGTTGTGTTCTGTGGTTGCCAGGTGTAATCTTGTAACCCGTCCAGGTTTGTTTTTATATTTTTCTCGTTTACCCAGGCTCCGGCAGGGATATCGTTCCGCGCGTGGCCGATGGGAAAACCATATTTGATAACAAGATCACCGGTGGTGAAATCTTTCAACGCCACTTTGTGCCCGGTTGGGATCTCTTCCCGGATAGTGATCTGACGATCACCAAGTTCAATCTGATCTCCGGCTGATAACGGGGCTATGGCAACAATGACATTATCGGCCGGATTTATTTGGATATACTTTTTCATCAGAGAATCTCTTTTACTACCTCTCTCATACCTTTTTCCTGAATCGCATCCAGGTAATAAATAACCCGCTTTGTTAACCCGGAAATCCGGTTGAGGTCTTCGCCCCAAATCTCATCCACTGCCAGGATATTTTCAGCCACGGTCCGTGTAGAGTTGGTTGCCCAAAGTTCTTTCATCAGGCATATTGTCTTCGGATCATCGTTGGGTACGATCTCGGTTCCGTCTTCACGTTTGCCTCCTTTATAATAGGTAAGGATCGCTGCCAGTCCCAATACAAGTCCTTCCGGCAAAACACCTTTGCGTTTCAGGTATTCTTTCAGCCCCGGCAGGTCGCGTGTCTGGTATTTTGGGAAAGAGTTCAGCATGATGGAAGTAACCTGATGATCGACAAATGGGTTGTTGAAGCGGTCCAGTACATCATTTGCAAACTGTTCCAGTTCTGCTTTAGGCAGGTTCAACGTTTCCATCAGTTCTTCGAACATCACTTTGCGGATATATTTTCCGATCACTTCATCCTGGCAGGCATCCCGTACGATGTCGATTCCGGAAAGGAAAGCAACGGGTGAAAGGACGGTGTGAGGGCCGTTCAGTAAAGTAACCTTTCTTTCGTGGTAAGGAGCTTCGGAAGGAACGAATAATACATTCAGGTCGGCTTTATCGGCGGGAAATTCCCTGGATATTTCCTGTGGTGCTTCGATCACCCATAAATGAAATATCTCAGCCTGTACCACCAGGTTATCGTTATATTGGAGTTTTTCTTTGATGGTATCGATCTCTTTTCGTGGAAAACCGGGAACGATACGGTCTACCAGCGTGGCATAAACACCACAGGCCTCTTCGAACCAGGTTTTGAACGCTTCGCCCAGTTGCCAAAGATCGATATATTGGTAAATTGTCTCCTTCAGCTTGTGCCCGTTCAGGAAGATCAGTTCGCAGGGGAAGATGATTAATCCTTTATTCTTATCCCCGTCGAATGTTTTGAAACGGTGGTAAAGTAACTGTGTCAATTTTCCTGGATAAGAAGAGGCTGGTGCATCATCCGGTTTGCAGGACGGATCGAAAACGATGCCTGCTTCGGTCGTGTTGGAGATCACGAAACGCATTTCCGGCTGTTCCGCCAATTGTATGAATGCTTCGAAATCGGTGTAAGGATTCAGTGAACGGCTGATTACGTCGATCAGTTCGATACTGTTGACTGTTTCTCCTTTGTCCAAACCTTGCAGGTTGACATGATACAGGTTATCCTGCTTCTTGAGCATGTCGACCATCCCTTTCTCAATGGGTTGAACAACTACAACACTGCTGTTGAAGTCCGTTTTGGCATTCATATTCCAGATGATCCAGTCCACAAATGCCCGAAGGAAATTACCTTCTCCAAACTGTATGATACGTTCCGGGCGGATGGTGACCGGAGCGTTCTGCCTGCTTAATTCTTTCATTTTGTTTTTATCTGTTTACGACGAAATTCCGTATCTGACATTCCGTACCTAAAGAATCGGGGTTCTTTTCTTTCGAGATACGAAGTACCAGTTTATGAGCAGTGTCGTCTAATTCTGTTTCCAGCATATATACCCAGGGAATATAAAGGTATTTACTCCATTCGGTGAACGTATCGAGCTTTTTGAATGGGGCACTGTCGATGCTGTATTCAAGGATTCCGGCTGTCGGACCCGGTGTACAGAAAATACCGATCGCTTTTCCTGTGAAGTCGAGTGTCAATTTGTCGCCCGGACGAGTAGCTTCCAATATGGGAACATCAACGAAACCTCTTCTCTTTTCATACGTATTATCCGCACGCCAGGAAGGAACGTATTTCCAGCCTTTGTTCAGTTTAGCCTCTTTCAGGTCGATAAAGTCGCCGCCATAATAACTGTATGCATCGAGTGGTTGTGCAGGTATTTCGTGGGCAACGACTGGACTGTCGGGAGTGATTCCTTTCCACATCGTATCGAAGAGGTGGTTGATGGCTGCGGCATAGAATTTATGTCCGAACGGTAACGGATGGGTTCCGCCGAACTGTTCCCAGGTGAACTCGCCGTCCTGCATCCGTTCGCCTATTTCCTGAACCAGGTTGACAGAAGGGATCAGGTAATGGTTTGCTACCCGTTCGTGGTTCAGTATGACGTCCGGTTGCTGTTTTTTAGCAACCATCGGGATAAACGGATCGTAGATGAAGTGTAACATCACGATATCCATTTCCGGATTACTCAGTAATGCATGGCGCACTTCCCCTTCCATGCCACGTACCTGTTCCAATGGGCTGAAATGGTTTGTATGGTCGTTCACGGCTGCTTCTACAAAAAGCAGGTCTATTTTCCCTTTCGAGAGAATATCATTTTTCATTCGGAAGGAACCCGGAGTCGTTCCGGTAGAACCGATGCCGGCTTCTACAAATTCGAAAGTCGTATAAGGGAAACGTTGTTGCAGTTGTTTTTCGATCATGTTCTTCCAGCCGTTCATCTCTGTGATGGAACCGCCCAGAAAGGCGACACGTGCTTTACGTTCTTTCTCGAACTTGACAAACGAGTTTTGCAGGCTGCCGCGCACGTTGTAATGCAGATATTTCTCATATTCCGGTTGGTGGCGGAGGATGAAGTCCACAACCGATTCCGGATTTTCCAGGCTGTGGGGATGATGGTCTACACCTGGTTTGATAATTACTTCTACCGGACCGCCCAGAGCCAGGTAGCGGGAACGTACTATATCCATATTATCCTTGAACGGAACGACTTTGTCGGCATTTCCGCAAACGCTGATGATCGGGATTCCGGCTTTTGCCAACGGTTCCAGATTGTCGATCGGATTACCTTTGAACGAATTCATCTCTTCGTCTGTCAGGTCCCATTCTTTCAACAAGTCGTTCCACAACTCTGCATTCTTTCTTCCCGGCCAGCTGAATACATTGCAAACCGGGGCGTCGATATAGATGCAGGCGATCTTGTCTGTGTTTTTGGCAGCCCAGTTCAAAGCATATAAACCACCACGGCTGAATCCTTCCAGGGTCACTTTCGGGGAAAGTCCGTACCAATCTTTCATATAATGGTAGAACTCCGTGCCTAGTGCTACTGCACGCGGGTTCCCATAACAATGTGTCACATCATAATAAGCCACATGAAATCCTTTTTCCAGTAAGGCCTTGTCTACGCTGGGGAAAGCATTGAAGAAAGCCGGGCGCCATATCCACGGATTTCCTTTGGTCGCCTGTTTAGGGACAACCACGATCGCATCGCGTCCCTTAAACTGGAAATCGTAACGGTCGCATCCGTTCCATTCGCTTTTCAGACCGGGAAAAGCCTGCATCCGGTGCGAAGTTTCTTTGCCTGTAATCGCTTTGTAAACGGTCTCGGCGAGCTTATGTGCACCGACCGGATCGGGATGGACATTATCCGGGAAATGTTCCTGCATGCCGCTCAATGCCGTATGTAAATCAATGATTGGTAATTTATTCCTTTTCGCTACCTGTTCAATCACTGGAATAACACCGGCTGCAATGATACTGTCGTTAATACTGGCATCGCTGACATAGGCTTTGGGCGGATAACAAAGATAGATCTTTGGTTTTGACGGGATTGCCTTAAACGCGTTGATCATCGTCTGAATATCTCCGGGAAGTCCGGCTTTGTATTTCCAGTTGAACGATTTGGAATCATTTGTCCCCAGCTTGATTATAACGATGTCGGGATTATAGCTGAGAGCATCTTTAAACATTTGTTCCTTCATGTAAGGACGATCCCCTTTCATCAGCATAGTACGGGCACTAAAGCCGAAGTTCCGTACTTCATACTTCTTTCCGAGCATTTGCCCGAGAACAGAAGGATAACTGTCGCGGTCGCGGTTGGCAATCCCGGCCCCAAATGTAATACTGTTTCCTACACATGCCACCCGGATTACTTCAGCGGCTTCCTGCGCCCAGCCATTCAGACTGACGATCAGAAAAAATACGATTAGATTGATTAGCTTTTTCATGATAACTTATCTCGATTCTTGATTCTCTATTCTCTATTCAGAGTCTGCTAAATGGCACGCAGATAACACAGATTAAGCTGATTATCGCAGATATATTATTAAAAAAGATCTGTGGTCATCTGCTTAATCTGTGTTATCAGTGTGCCATCTTGTAGCCTTGCGAAGGTAATTAAATTTTTTATATGTCAGAACTTTATAAGAATACGAAATACTTTACCGGGAGCAGCGCTCCATGTCTGCATGGCGGCAAATGCTTCTTCGGGGGTGACAATCCGAGATATCAGTTCTTCCCGCGGACAACTGTCCTGCTGAAGATAGCGTACTACAGCCCTGAAATCTTCCGGCAGAGCGTTGCGTGAACCCCGGATATCCAACTCTTTCTGTACGAAATATTTGGTCTGAAAAGTTACTTCGCTTTTCGCATAGCCGATGCATACTACCCGTCCGGTGAAAGCGACTTCGTTTACCGCCGTTACATAAGTTGCCGGACTTCCTACCGCTTCGATGACCACATCCGGTCCCAAGCCGTCCGTCATTTCCTGTAAACGTTCATGTACATTTTCGGTCTGTGAGTTGATGGTGTAACGGGCACCGATGCGTTTGGCCAGTTCTAGTTTTTCATCATCCAGATCCATGGCGATCACTGTTGCACCTCTTAAAGCAGCACGAACGATCGCTCCGCAACCGATCATACCGCAGCCGATAACTAGAACGGTGTCGATGTCGGTGACTTGTCCGCGGGAGACTGCATGAAATCCTACGCTCATCGGTTCGATCAGGGCACAGTCACGGGGAGAAATGCCGGGAGCCGGAATGACTTTCTGCCAGGGCAGAGCGAGATATTCTTCCATTGCGCCGTTACGTTGTACGCCGAATGTTTCATTATATTCGCAAGCATTTACCCGTCCGTTGCGGCAGGCGGCACATTTACCGCAGTTGGTATAAGGATTGACGGTCGCGTTCATGCCCGGCTTGAGTCCGCCAGGAACCCCGGGACCTACGGCTTCAATCACAGCTCCGACCTCATGACCGGGGATAACGGGAAGCTTGACCATCGGATTACGCCCCAGAAATGTGTTCAGGTCGGAGCCGCAAAAACCGACAAACTTAATTTTCAGAAGAACTTCGCCGTTTTTTACTTCCGGCTTTGCTATGTCGACTACCTGCAGTGTTGCAGGAGCGGGAATTTGTATTGCTTTCATATGCATTATATATAGTATAAATTAATCGACCACTTTATAGCCTTTCCACCCGTAGTAAGCACAGAAAAGGAAGCAAACCAACGGGATCAGATAAGCGATATAATAAACAGCTTCGAAATGATGCATCACGTAAGCCGTCAGCTGGGGCAGACAGGCATTTCCGACGATTGCCATCACCAGGAAAGCCGAGCCGCTCTTGGTATTGTCTCCCAGTCCTTTCAACGCCAACGAGAACTGTGTCGGATACATGATCGACATGAAAAACGATACAGCCAGCATCGCATATAACCCGACCATGCCGCCGCATAAGGCGATCACTCCACAAAGTACGACATTGAGCAGTGCATAAACCAGCAACATGTCCTGCGGACGGAAGCGGACCATCAGCAGGGTGCCGATCCATCGTCCCAGCAGGAAAGCCAGCATATACAGACCGAAGAAAGTGGTCGCGACCGATTCCGGTAACCCGGCATAACTGCAACAGTATACCAGGAAAAGGCTGTTGATCGCTGTCTGCCCTCCATTATAAAAGAACTGTGCGATCACTCCCCAGCGCAGATGCGAACGTTTCAGCACACCGAAGTCGATCAGCTTTCCCTCTTTCTCGCCTGTATGTTCTTCGTCCTGGATACGGGGTAGTCTGGAAACAATGAAAACAACTGCGATAATGATTAATAAAAGTGCTAATAGAAGGTATGGCTGTTTCATTGAATCCGTTTCAAACTGGATGTACGCATCCCAACCTCCGGGATAATCGACGGGCAGGCTTTCACGTGTATAGTGGTTTCCACTTAATACCAGTTTACTGAGGAACATGGCCGAGATAAAGGCTCCTAATCCGTTGAACGACTGTGCCAGGTTCAACCGTCGGGGAGCCGTCTCCGGATTACCCAATACGGTTACGTAAGGGTTGGCTGCCGTTTCCAGAAAACACATACCTGTCGCGATAATGAAAAAGATACTGAGATACGCCCAGTATTCTTTTAACAGGGCTGCCGGGAAGAACAATAAACCTCCGAAAGCAGCCAGGAACAGTCCGAAAACGATCCCTGCCTTGTAACTATACCGTTTCATGAACATGGCGATCGGGATCGGGAAGATGAAGTAAGCCAGCCAGTAGGCCGTTTCGGTAAATGATGCCTCGAACGGGTTCAGTTCGCAGGTTTTCATCAGCTGCCGGATCATGGTCGGCAACAGGTTGCTGCTGATCGCCCATAGGAAGAAAAGGCTGAATATCAGTGCCAGCGGTAGCATGTAGTTTTTCTGTTTCATGGTATGATTGTATTAGGTCGTGTTTATTCGGACATGTTTTTGATATAAGGTAATTCGATCAACTCTTTGAATCCATAGAAAGTGGCTGCATTTTCTCCCAGGAAGAGGTCCTTTTCCTGTTCTGTCAGTTCCTCGGTCTTCAGGATGAAATCGTATGACATCCTGTAGGTGATAGCCGTAATCGTACGGGGATAATCCGATCCCCACATCAGCTTCTCCATGCCTACCCGGTCTGCTGCTTCTCGTATCGCTTTAACGGCACCGGGGAAAGGATAAAATTCGTCGTTGAACAACCAGGTGATACCTCCGGATTCGATGCGGACGTTCGGGTAACGTGCCAGGCTGATCTGCGCCAACCAGTTCGGTCGGGTAACCATACCGAAATGTCCGATCGCAATTTTTAATCCGGGGCATTCCTGAATCACCTCTTCCAGTTCACCGGTCTGGCTGTCGCCATCAGCCAGGTCGACGGAGAGGATCATATCTTTGTTTTCCATAAAATGGAACATTTCCATCATCTCGTCACCATTCAGACAGACCCGCCCTTCCTGGAGTAAAAGGCGTTGTGCCGGCACCTTGATAGCCTTGAATCCGCGGGCAGCCAGTTCGCGTGCCTGTGCCGCATAGCCGGGACGACGAAATTCGCAGAGACCGCAGACAAAGAAGCGATCCGGATAGCGGTTGGCGACCTCCAGCAAATAATCGTTTTGCATGCCGTCGATAAACTCTTGGGTGACGACGGCTGCCGAAACCTGTGCATAATCCATGTTCGACAGGAATATCTCTGCCGTGTTCCTGCCGTCGATGATAAACGGAGGAACCATCTGCCGGATTTCACCCATAAAGAGTGAACGTCCGTTAGTGAGTGTCCGTATCGGCAATCCGTCGACTACCGTATCCTGCCTGAGCCAAAGATGGGAATGGGCATCTATAATCTTTCTGTTCATGGTATTTTCTTTAAAGGATATTTGTTTTCCGGTCAGGAGTTCGACCAGCTGACCCGCTTTTGGTCGCCGATAATCTCTTGTACTTCACGAACCAGGTCCCAGTCGATCGGGTCTTCTATATATTGGATGTTTTTCCGGACATTCTCCGGATTTGCCGAACTGAACAGGGTGGTTGCGATTCTCGGGTTACTTACTGAGTATTGCATAGCCAGTTTTTCTATCGGGTAACCTTTGGAAGCGCAGTGTTGCACTGCTTTTTGGCAGGCTTCTACCAGTGCTGCCGGTGCCGGATGCCAGTCGGGAACACCCCGTTGCGACAATAATCCCATCGAAAGGGGAGAAGCATTGATGATACCGATCTGTTTGGATTCGAAATAATCGAAATAGTCGGCCAGCTTATCGTCGTTCAGGCAGTAGTGGCAGAAATTGAGAATGGTTTCTACCGTTCCTTCGGGGACGCGGTCGATTACCCATTGCAGGTTTTCCAGTTGAAGGTCGGTAATGCCGACATGCTTCACGATTCCTTTTTCGCGTAATTCCACCAATGCCGGCAATGTTTCGTTCACCACCTGGTTGAGGTCGGCAAATTCGATATCGTGTACATTGATCAGGTCGATGTAGTCCAGATGCAGCCGTTCCATGCTTTCATATACGCTTTCGGTAGCCCGTTTGCCGGAATAGTCCCAGGTATTAACGCCGTCTTTTCCGTAGCGGCCGACTTTTGTTGAAAGCATAAAAGCGTCGCGGGGAATTTCTTTCAGTGCCTTTCCCAATACCGTTTCCGCCTTGTAATGTCCGTAGTAAGGGGAGACGTCGATAAAGTTCATCCCGTTTTCGACGGCAGTAAATACTGCCTGGATGCTTTCCGCTTCCCGTGTTTCATGAAAGACACTGCCCAACGAAGAGGCTCCAAAGCTCAGAACGGGTACTTTCATCCCTGTTTTTCCACAATATGAGTAGTTCATGGTATGTATGATTTGAGTTATCGATTGCTCAAATGTATAGCTTTTATGGTTTGCTTATAGCCGTTTTGTGCTGAAAAATCTACGCAAAGGTTTGCACTATGCTGCGGTGGTCGAAACTGTTTCACCCCGATGGAACAACTGTTTCACCTAGGAGAAACAAGTGTTTCATCGGGGTGAAACAAATTGAAACAGCCGGAGGATCTGTTGGAAATCGGTTGAGAGTTTGAACGGATGTGATGAAGAAAAGCCGGTTTTCTGCCGGAAATAAGTATATTTGCCGGAAGTAATCGGAATTGTAATGCCTAAGAAAAGACACATATCGCTGAAAGACCTGGCCAAAGAACTGGGTGTTTCCGTTTCTACTGTATCGCGTGCGCTGAATGACAGCTACGAGATCAGTCCCGAAATGCGGGAACGGGTGAAGGCGCTTGCCGAAGAATGGAATTACCGGCCGAACCCGTTTGCGTTGAGTCTGTTGAAAAATACACCGCGTATTATCGGCATCATCGTGCCGGATATCGTTACTCATTTCTATTCATCGATTATCAGCGGTATCAATGACGTGGCGCGTAAGAACGAGTATTCCGTTATTATCACTTCTTCCTATGAACAGTACGAACAGGAACTGCATTGTGTGGAAGACCTGGTAAACATGCGGGTGGAGGGTATATTGGCCTGTCTTTCACAGGAAACGACCGATTATTCCCATTTCCTTTCTCTGGAGGATATGGATATTCCGTTGGTCTTTTTCGACCGTGTCTGCCTGACAGGTACGATCCCTTCAGTGGTGGCCGATAATAAGGAGTCGGCCCGGGTGGCTACCAGGCATCTGTTGGAGACGGGATCGAAACGGGTGGCTTTCCTGGGTGGTTCGGATCATTTGGCGATCGTGCAGCAACGTCGTGACGGATATATGGAAGCATTGAAAGAGGAAGGTTTGCCAGTCGTAGAAGAGTTGATTGTCTGTAAGAAGATGACCTATGAAGAGGGGCGGGAAGGTTGTTGCCGGTTGCTCTCATTGCCGGAACCGCCGGATGCCATCCTGGCAATGAACGACACACTGGCTTTTGCTGCCATGAAAGAGATTAAAAAGCATCAGTTCCGCATCCCTGCCGATATTGCCCTGATCGGTTATACCGACGAGCTTCATTCCAATTATGTGGAACCAGCCCTTACAGCCGTCACTCATCAGACCTATAAGATGGGAGAGGAATGCTGTAACCTCCTTCTCAAACAGATAAAGAAACGGGAGAAGCCCCGGCAGATCGTCGTACCGACCCATTTGTCGGTACGGGAAACTTCCCGGAAAAGATGAATTTCCCTTTTATCCCTCATTGGGTACACCCTGATTCTGCTTCTCAAAATCCTTTGGTGTGACACCGAACTGCTTCAGGAATATCTTACTGAAATAAGAAGGAGAGTTGATACCTACCAGGTAACAGATTTCCCCGATCCGGTGCTGGCCGTCGAGTATCAGTTCTGCTGCTTTCTTCAGGCGGATGAGACGGATAAAGTCATTCGGAGACAATCCGGATAACACCTTTATCTTGCGCAACAGGCTGGAACGGCTCAGGAAAAGTATTTCTGCCAGTCTTTCTACACCGAAGTTTTCATCTGTGATATTTTCGTGGATGATTGCAATGATCCGGTCCATAAACTCCTTGTCTGCCTTGTTCATCTGCATATTATTGACCGGGAAGAACGGACGTTTGGAGAATGCTTCGCGTTCTTTCTGCCGGTTGTTTAGCAGCGAGAATATCTGTGTCGCCAGGTAATTGAAAGAGAAAGGCTTTTCTACATATGCTTCCGCTCCCAGGCGCAGACCATTGATCTTGCTGTCGAGATCGTTCTTGGCTGTCAGGAAAATAACCGGAATATGGCTGAGTTCGATATCTGCTTTTATCTCTTTACATAGTTCGAGGCCGTTCATCACAGGCATCATAATGTCGCTGACAACAATATCTACGTGATGTTCACGCAGGATCTCCAATGCCACTTTGCCGTCAGGAGCTGTTTCCGTGATGAAGAGTTCCTGAAGTTTTTCCGCCAGGAACGAGCGCATAGTCTCATTATCTTCTACGAGCAGAAGCGTATAGTTCCGACCTTCGGCATTGACGGTGGTCCCTTCTTCCGGGAAAATGAATTCTTCCTGGATAATGGCACTTTCCTGTTGCCGGACTTTTTCTTGGACAAGAGGTAATGTCAGTACAAATGAATTGTCGGTGGCCTTGGTATCCAGCCAGAGCTGACCGGAATGCAGCATGGCGAGCGAACGGGCGAGTGGCAGACCGATACCGGCTCCTGCCGATGCTCCCTCTTTCTTGTTGACCTGGTAGAAAGGTTCGAATATCTGCTGGCTGAGTTCTGCCGGTATTCGTTTTCCGTCGCTGATCACGCGGATACTGAAGGTGGTCTCCTCCTGACGCAGTTCGATCCGTATCGTCTGTGCCGAATATTTCAGTGCATTGTTCAGCAGATTACTCAATATCTTGGTAACGGCTTCCTGGTCGATGGCAGCCGTGATCTCTTCTTTCGGAATGTCGACGGACAGTACTTTCTCTTGTTGCAGGATGGTCGGCTCGAAGCGCAGGATCGTATCTTTAAGCAAGGTGGTGACATTCACCCAGGCAAAGTCCATCTTGAACTTATTGGCTCCGACTTTCCGGAAATCAAGCAACTGCCCGGTCAGTTCGAGCAGGCGTTTGGTGTTTTGGGCGATCACGGTCAGGTTACGCGTGATCTTGCTGTCCTGGATATGCATATCGAGGATCGTTTCCAGCGGACCGTTGATCAGTGTCAGGGGCGTACGTACCTCATGGGCGATCTCGGTAAAAAATTCCACCTTAGCTTCGTAGAGTTCCTTTTCTTTGGCTATTTCGAAAAGTTTCTGTTTTTCTTCCATCTGCCGTTCCTTACGCCGTTTGTACCAGCGGAACCATCCGTATATCAGGCATAGCACCAGTAACGTATAAGCAATGTAGGCCCAGGTCGACAACCACCAGGGAGGGAGAATGGTGATGCGGAGCGATGTAGCCGATTGATCGTCTGTATCCTCTTCCTGTGTTGCTTTTACGTGGAATATATAATTGCCGGGAGGTAATTTGGCATAGGATATGTTCTGATTGCTGTTTGACTTTACCCAGTTATGGTCCAGCGGTTCCATTTTATAGAAACATTCTTTGCTGCGTGCAGACGAATAAGAAGGTATAGCTACATCAAAACTGATGTTCGACTGGTCGTAAGGCAATACGATCCGGTTTGTATGCAAGATGCTTTTACTTAACGGCGAATTGGGCGTATGTACCGTTACTTCCTTATTATAGATGCTGAATTTGGTGATATAAACCGGAGGAATGGAATCACTTTGCTGGTCGTCATTCGGATTAAAGGCGATCAGTCCGTCGATCGTCCCGAAATAAAATTTTCCGTCGCTCGCCTTAATTCCTGAATTGTAGTTGAACTGGTTGCCGATCAATCCGTCCTGAACGGTGAATACACGGACATCCCCGGTCTCCGGTTTAAACTTTACAAGTCCCTGGTTCGTGCCGAACCAGAAATTATGTTTGTTATCCTCCAATATTTTATAGGCGACATCATCGGGTAATCCCTGCTCTTTGGAGAAAGTGGTGAAATTATCATCCGCCTCATTATACCGGCAGATACCGCCCCGGTCTGTAGAGAACCATATCTGTCCTTTGCTGTCTTCCAGAATGGAACTGACAGAGTTTGAACTCAGGCTGCCGGGATCTTTTTCGTCATTAAAATATTTCCTGAAAGTGTTATCTTCCTGTGTATATTTCCAGACACCGCTTCCCATCGAGGCGAACCATATCCGTCCTTTTTTATCTTCCAGCATGCACACGATCCAGTCGAGCCCAACCTCAGGAATCCGGGTAAAGTTGGAAGAATTAGCTTCTGACCGGGATAGTCCCCACGCATTTCCAACCCATAAACGACCCCGACTGTCGATTAGCTGGGAATAAACGCTTTCTTCGTCGAGGTTTAACTGTTGGTGGGTGAGGTGCCTGATCGAATGGTCGGATATGTTGATAATATCCAACCCGTATTTGAACAGCCCGCAGTATATTTTCCCGTCATGGAAGCTCATGGATTGGGTCATGAGGTGGTTTTTCCTGTCGGAAGCCGGATAGTTTATCTGTGTCACTTCGCCGGTTGAGGGATTCAGTATATTGATGCCGTTATCTTCTGTCCCGATCCATATATTGCCGTCGGGAGCTTCCACGATTTCACGGATGCGTCGCGTGTTGAGCGATTTTTCCGAACTGGAAGGAACATACTTTTCAAACAGCAGCTTATGGTTCGGCAGGTAGTTGACACCCCCGAATTTTGTGCCGAGCCAGATCCCGCCTTCCCGGTCTTTATGGATGCAAAAGATGATATTATCCGAAAGATTGTACGAATGCATCGGGTCTTCTTCCAGATGGGTTACTTTATTGTGGGCTTCATCGACAATGAATAACCCGGCATGCGTGCAGACCCAAAGTCTTTCTTTGTCGAGGCATACCACATCCCGTAGGATCGTATGGTGCACGCCCGGGGCTTTCACTGTCTGCAGGACGTTGGTCACCGGATTGTATTTTTTCAGTTCGCCGTCATGAATGGCGAGGGCGATCCAGTCGCCATATTCACACATGGCAAAGATATGCTCGCCCATCAGGCTGTTGCCATTCTTATCGGTATGGTATTGAGTGAATGAATCTGTTTCGGGGTTGTAACGGAAGATACCGACTCCTGCCGTGCCGATCCACACCTCGCCGTTTTCTTTTACACAGATGGCTTCGGTACTTTCCCGTTTGATATTATCCTTGTTGGTGATGGCATAATAATATAACTTCTCGTCTTTATAACGGAAAGCGCCCTGGTCAGGGATCAGTACCCATATATTTCCATCATGGTCGGACGTTATTCTGGCTACCCAGTTGAACATTCTTTCCCCATTCTCAGCCTCCAGGTTGATGAAAGAAAATTTGTCGTAAACCGGATCATAGATATACACGCCCCGGTCCGTACCTACCCACAACTTTTTATTTTCATCTTCAAAAAGGGCGGATATATTGTGATTGCTTGTTCCGGTGATATAATCGTCGCAATTGAATGTCTGGATAGAGGTTCCGTCATAACGGTTCAACCCGTTTTTGGTCCCGAACCACATAAAGCCATAACTATCCTGTAGGATTACTTTGACTTGACTTTCAGATAAGCCGTCTTCACTTGAAATATGTGAAAAGTAATAATTAAATGGTTTTCTGTTGGCTGCATATAGCCCGGACAGACAGAAAATCATCAGCAAAAGGTATAGAACAGATTTTCTCATAAAGACAGCCTGTAATGTGTTGTGTGTTTTCTTTATACAAAGATGATAAAAAAAACGTAGAACCCAACTCTACACAGAATCATTTCTTGATTATAACCCGGTTCTACTGTGAGTTCCCAATTAAATGAAAATAATTGTGTATTCGCACACACAATATGCTTTGTATTTAAAAAAAATGATATATATTTGCCGCAAATCATGAAAAACCAGTAAGAAATGAGCACATTAGGCAATGTAGGTCAGAAAATGACCCAGTACAGATGGACAATCTGTGCGATGTTGTTTTTCGCAACGACAGTAAATTATCTCGACCGTCAGGTCTTATCACTAACCTGGGATGAATTTATCAAACCCGAATTTCATTGGAATGAATCCCATTACGGAACGATCACTTCTGTATTCTCTATTGTATATGCTATTTGTATGTTGTTTGCCGGTCGCTTTATCGACTGGATGGGTACGAAGAAAGGATATCTTTGGTCGATTGGTGTCTGGTCGGCTGGTGCTTGTTTGCATGCTTTGTGTGGTGTTGTAACAGAGCATTATGTAGGTATGAACAGTGCTGCCGAATTGATTGCTGCAACAGGTGATGTAGTGGTTGTTTTGGCTACTGTCAGTATGTATTGCTTCCTGGTTGCCCGCTGTGTGCTGGCATTAGGAGAGGCAGGTAACTTCCCGGCAGCTATTAAGGTAACAGCCGAATATTTTCCGAAAAAAGACCGTGCCTATGCGACGTCTATATTTAATGCCGGTGCCTCTATCGGTGCTTTGATCGCTCCGCTGACTATTCCGCCGTTGGCTAAATGGCTGGGTTGGGAGATGGCGTTTATCGTAATTGGTGCGTTGGGCTTTGTTTGGATGGGGATGTGGGTATTTATGTACACTTCGCCAGCCAAAAGTAAACATGTAAATGCTGCTGAACTCGCTTATATTGAGCAGGATAAACACGAAGAGGGTGTAGCTCCGGAATTGCCGGAAGACCAGCAGAAGAAAATAGGTTTTTGGCAGTGTTTTACTTTTAAACAGACTTGGGCATTCGTTGTCGGTAAATTCATGACAGACGGTGTATGGTGGTTCTTCTTGTTCTGGACTCCTTCTTATTTGAATACACAATTCGGGATCAAAACTTCAGATCCGTTGGGCATGGCACTTATCTTTACTTTATATGCCGTGACAATGCTCTCTATTTACGGTGGTAAACTGCCGACTATATTTATCAACCGTACAGGTATGAACCCGTATGCAGCCCGTATGAAAGCGATGTTGATCTTTGCTTTCTTCCCGCTCGTTGTATTGCTGGCGCAACCGCTGGGTACGATCTCTCCCTGGTTCCCGGTTATATTGATCGGTATCGGTGGTGCAGCTCACCAGTCCTGGTCTGCTAACATTTTCTCTACGGTAGGCGATATGTTCCCGAAATCAGCGATTGCGAGTATTACTGGTATCGGTGGTATGGCTGGCGGTGTAGGTTCGATGATCCTGCAAAAAGTGGCGGGTAACCTGTTTGTTTATGCGGATGAGACTCATATGACGTTTATGGGATTCGAAGGGAAACCAGCGGGATATTTCATTATCTTCTGCGTATGTTCGGTCGCTTATCTGATCGGATGGGTAGCAATGAAGGCTTTGGTACCGAAATATAAAGTGATTACATTGGACTAATTGATAGTTAAGTATAATAAAACCGGAGTATTAAAAGCTCTGTATGAAATGAAAAAGCCCTGGGTGATCCCGGGGCTTTTTTGATATTCATTCTGTTTTTACAGGAATGCCGCCGCTTTGCTGAATATACTGTTGAATTCCTGGTTTACGAGTGTCTGGTCGGTCTTTGACCGGAACGGGAACGGTATCTGATGTGAATAGGGGAAAGGAAAATCCAGTTCTTCCAGTATCTTGCCGGATGCTTTGCCCAATGCTTTGATCACTCCGCCGGTCGGCATGACGACATCTTTCTTCAGTGAGATCGCCTGGATCCGGTGACATGCTTTCTGGAAAAAGGATTCGCGGTATTCCTGTAGCACATCCGGACGGATCATAGCCTTGAAAGCCTGTTCGAGGAAATCATTCTTAAACGAAGTCGGTAAAGAACGGTTTTCCAGGAAGTCATGGCGGTAAAAACGCTGCAGGCTGTCGAATGCCTCCTTATCCATGATGTCGCGTGCATTTCCATCCATCTCGCTGAATATGGAACCGCCGCAGAACATGAACAGGCGGGTGTCGTTGAACATTTTCTCCGGATTACTCAATAATAATACCTGCGACAGCAATGCTCCGATCGAGTAGGCAAACAGATTGATGGACGTATCTTCTTTGAACAGAGGATGTCTGCCGCTTTTGATTTCGTATACCAGTTGCCAAAGGTTATACACCGATTCCCGTCCCGAGGCATAGAAGCGCAACGGGTTTATTGACAGCCGACTGCTTAATGCCACATTGGCAAAGGTGGAGTTGACCAGGTTGTTTATTTCCTGTTTCCGTTTGCCGACCCAGGGTAATACAGTTCGCGGATTGCACCAGCTGCCCGGTGTCCGGTTCATATGGAAAGCGATCGGGAAAAGTATGACCGGCTTTCCGGTCGACTCGGTCAGGTATTCGGCCCACGTCAGGTATTTTTCCCAGGTCCGCTCGTTCAGTCCGTGCAGGAGAATGATGGCTTTGTCGCGCTTTTCTTTTCCGGAAGGGGCAAAAACCGTATAATTAAATATTTTATTTTCCTGGATATGGTCGTCGGTGACGGAACAGAATTCGGTCGTGGCAAGCTCCTTTTGGAATTCGTTTATTTCGCTGGCACCTATTGTCTGCGTAAAACGAAAGGGAGTTATTTCCAGACGGCTCTCTTCCAGGCGTGCCTTTTTATCGTACGAAAAAAGGCTGTTTAGTTGTTGTGTGCGAAGTGAGATATCCATAACAATCGATTTTTGATGCAAACAAACATTATTAAAACAATCCTTGCAAATAAATGGTTCCGGTGAACTCCGGCAGGGGCATAAATCCGAATAGCGGGGTGAAATTTTTGTATACGGGGTGAATGTTTCGGGATTTACTAGTACATTTGTTACCAAATAAGAGGCAAAAGATATGGGAATGCTCGGTCATAAAATACCCGCTTATATTTATGAGAAGTCGAACATCGTTCGCCTGGTTCTGCTGACGGCACTTTTCGCTTTGGTGTTTATCAATATTTATAAGCCGTTCAGTTCGTCTAACTGGTATCCGGTTTCAGAGTTTAAATTTTTTGTTTTTTCCAGCCTGATAATCCTTACCGGTGTACTGGTGGTGGTAATCAGCCGGATCGTAATGTATTACTGGGGGAGGAAACATGTTGTTTCGGTAGGCGGATATTCGCTGTGGATCCTGCTGGAGATATTTTTTATGTCTCTGTTTTATACGATTTATACGCTGGTATTGAATCCGGAACGTGAATATTTGAGTGTATTCAAAGAGTCAGCTATCAATACGAGTCTGGTATTGCTGTTGCCTTATTCGGCTTTGCATCTTTATTTTTCTTATCAGGAGAAAGAACGGCAATTGAGGTTGCTGGAAGAAGACAGGGCGGAAGCTGCCAACAAATTATCAGTATTCTCTTTCTATGACGAGAAGCACGAATTGCGTTTGTCGGTGAAGCGGACAAATCTTTTATATATTGAATCTGCTGATAACTATGTCTGTATCTGGTACCTGAATAAAGGAGTGTTGACAAAGTTCATGCTTCGCAATTCGTTGAAGGCGATCGAGGAGAGCCTGGCGGAAACAAATGTGTTACGCTGCCATCGTTCCTATATGGTCAATTTCGACCAGGTTAAAGTGATCCGTCGTGAAAAAGATGGCGTTTATCTGGAATTAGGGGTAGAGAAAGTCCCGGATATCCCGATCTCGAAGACCTATAGCGAGAAAGTTACGCATTGGTTTATGACCTATTCCTCATGATCCTGTTTTGTACGAATAAGAGCGTTCTTTTGTCGTATAAAAAAACCGGAGCTGGTATCACTACTAACTCCGGTCAAGTGTGTCTAGCAAGGTTTTTGGTTAATATGTATGTTTTATAAATAGATCTTATATATTAATCGTCAACAGCAAGCCCTGAATAGCGATATCCGGAAACTTTATACCTCATACCGGGTTCATCGTCGCTGAATGAGATATAATAGACGATACTGTCCGCCGGTGTTCCATGAGGTGTTGTAGCAGCTCCCAATAAGATTTTACCGCCGTCAATCGTCACATCACATTCGTAGGCTTCATTGGGAGAAGCACCATTAGTTGCAAATGTCAACGCATTGATATCCGATTTAACCCGTACTTTATATTCCCAAAAGTGGCCTATATCGTCTACATACATTTCGGTAGGTGTATTTGCAGCCGTGTTATAGGTATTCATCAGGATATGCCCTATTCCGTTGAAATCTTCGGCAATGACATTACCTCCTTCATCTACCGCATCTACCGTCACTTTCCATTCACCGGCAAGCGCTTCGGTTGCTGTGTTGCCTATTTCGTCTTTTTCGCAACCTGCCAATACGAATACCAGCAGGGTAAATAGCCAAATAATATGTTTATTCATAATTTCTATCCGTTTATTTGTTCATTATTACATAGAATGTCATCGTTCCTGCATAGTCGATATACCAGGAAATCTGTCCTGTTTCCGGATCATATTTCCCCTCTTTCATGCTGTCCATAGAGTCGCCCCAACCAGCAAGCAAACTACTGAGCGGTTCGATCGTATTGTCTGCATTCAGTTTGAAATAGCCTTTCATGGCATAAGCTGCACCGTAAGCGGCTCCTTGGTCATACCAACCTCCCAGAAAATCGGATACGGCAAATATGCCTGGTGCCACCAAAGTAACAGATACACTGAAATCTCCTTTGAATGGAGCTTGTTGACCATTCATATTTCGATAACTGACGCTTGAGTCCACCGTATAATCACCGGAAGCATCTGTTGTGACCTCCGGATCATAAACAACCACCGTGCGTTTAACCGAACTGGAGAATCCATCCGCATTCGTAGCTGAATAAGATACGGAATATAGACCGATTTGATCTGCTTTCACATCACTATTGACAGTTACCGAAGCGGTCACGTCTTCTTCTCCCTCCATGGCAACAACACCGGGATCAGAGAATGTACTGCCCACCGGTACCAGCATGGGATTATCACCATTCAGTTCAAAGTTCACATAATAGGTCACTTTAGTCAGACCTTCTGTCGTTTTCTCGCAGCCCCATAAACCGAAAAGACCGCAAAAAAGCAATAAGATATAAATTACTTTTTTCATAAATCTCTCTTTTAAATTAAATTATTTACCCCAGAACACCGGTGACGTATATCCAGGGAATGCCGGTGTGTTCTCATTACGGGAAGAAGAACTTTCTGCATACGGATAACGTTCCAGCAATTTATTTGCACCCACTTCGCCAAATACCTGAATCGGCGTGTACAACGTACCGGGAACATATTTGGATGTATTGTATGATTCCTGATCGCCTTCGGTATAAAAGTCGCTACCTTTGGCTGTACCGAATGTAGGGTAATCCAAACGACGCATCTCACACCAGGCTTCGAACGGGTTGACACCGGAAAGAGCGACCCATTTTGCGATACCGATACTTTTCTTATAATTGGAAGCATCGAACGGATAACGGGCTACATAGTCGGCAGCTCCACTTACGTTAGCAGAAGCAAAAGAAGCCTCGATGGCGGCCGCATAATGAGTGGCGGCATCGGCTGCAGATCCATAACGTGCATAATATTCAGCCTTGAAGAATTCAACTTCCGATACGGTGATCAGATAAACCGGCATATCGAATGTGGCCACCGGACGACACCAATCCTGCAATTTGCTGGTCGATTTCGGATAGTTGGTTCCTGAAATACCGCCGATATATTCATTGCTTTTGTTTTTTTGAAAGAAAGCAGCCAAACGAGGATCTTCATATTCGATAGCGCCTTCGCTGTTCTTTACTTGCATCGTGCCGATGATCGCCAGGTTGGCAGCGATATTGGTTTGCGTAGATCCCCAGGTCGTAGCAAATTCTTCCGAATAGAACGGGTTCATCTGCCCTGGTTCGTTCTTCCAACATCCTTTATAAGAAACGTCGGTGGTTGGGAAGTTGTTTTCTGCCAATAAAGCAGCCACTTCTGATTGTACGTCTTTCACACCGGATATACGCATCAGCATCCTCAACTTCAATGCATTGGCGAACTTGATCCATTTGTCGGCCGTTGAAGACGGGAAAAGGAAGTTGGTGCATACAATATTCGATGCCGAAACCTTTTCCAGTGCCTCATTGATTTCTGCAATCACTCCTTCATAAACCACCTGTCCTTCATCATATTTAGGTGTCGGAAAGTTTTCTAAATCCAGTGCTTCTGTATAAGGCACTTCGCCATAACAATCAACCAAAGCCTCGTAAACAAACGCGCGCAAAACCGTTCCAGCCAGATAGGTTCCCCAGTCTTCCTGCTCTGCGGACTTGGTTAGTAATGTCTTCAGGTTCTGTAATGCTTTTTGATTGAATTGCGTATAGGTTCCGCTACTGCGGGTAGCCGACATATTGAACTTTGAATAGTCCAAATAGTTGCTTGTTCCGAATAAGTGCGCGTACTGCTGGGCATGGAAACCTCCGGCAATGCGCAAAAAATTACCATAGCTTGAAGCCGTGTTCATTTCGATGGCAGGCATTAACATGGAAGTCTCAATGTTCTCCTCGGCTGGCGAATTGGGATCCGTGTTGATATCCAAATAGCTGTTGCAAGAAGTGAAGCTTACACCCAAAAGCAGTGCAGATGCCAATAATATCTTTTTCATATTTTATTTTCTCCTCGTTTTAGAATTTAACACTCAGGTTGCATCCGAATATACGGCAAGACGGGTTGGTATACAGTTCACCGAATTGTGTTGCCAGGTCACCGTAAGTGGACTGTGATACGGTTGTCGATTCCGGATCTACGTAGCGGTTATCTGATGTGGTCCAGGTAAATACATTATTACAAAATGCCGTAATGGCCAAATTGCTCAATGACATCTTGCGTACCCACCGTCTCGGAACATTCCAGGTCAGGCTGATGTTACGCAATTTAACGAATGAACGATCGATCAGATAAGCTTCTCCGCCATCTCCATATCCGTAATCATTGAAATAGGTTTGATAGCTGCCGTTGCCCAGATAAATCGGGGTGGTGTTTTCAATATAATTGCCACCGCCATTATCAACGACTGAATTGGGGATAATGAACGGACGGCGGTCGTTGTAAGTTGTAACTACACCGTTACCTGTAAATTGCATCAGGTTCTTCGTGCGTGAGAACATATAACCACCGCTACGAATATCCAAAGCTGCGCTCAATGTGAAATCTTTATAGGTAAAAGCTGTATTGATTCCGCCTGTCCAGTCGTGATTCATGTTTTTGCCGGTATCTTCGACCGATGTACCTAAAACAGGATAACCGTTTGCGTCTACGATCGGCTTTCCGTCTGCCGTTTTCTTCGGTAAGTAAGTATAGAACTGCCCCATCGGCTTACCTTCTTCGGCATACATATAAATCGCATCGTTACCGGCAGAGAAGTTATAGATGGAAACTTTTCCGCCTTCCAGGCTTTCAGGTAATGAAAGTACCTTGTTGTTGTTTTTTGAGAAGTTGAAACTCAAATCCCAACGAAAATCTTTAACCTGTATCGGAGTGGTGTTGATAACTAATTCGATACCTTTGTTGCTGACTTCACCGAAGTTGGTTACCATATAGCTGAAACCTGTTGACGGATCGGTCGGAAGAGTAAAGATCTGGTCTTTCGTTTTGCGGTTGTAATAGGCTGCATCGATCCCGAAACGTCCGTTGAAGAATTGTAGGTTCATGCCGACTTCAAATTCTGATGTCATTTCCGGACGCAATGTGTTGCTGCCTTTTGTATTGGAAGCTATAAAGGCATTCACTCCGTTCATTGGGAACTTGGATATGTCGAGACCATAATAACCATTTGCCGTACCTTGTATATAAGTCAGACCTGTCTGGTAAGGATCTGCATCGTTACCGGTCTTACCATATGCCAAACGAGCCTTTCCGAAAGTAAGAATTTCATTTTCCGGGATTAGGCGGGTAAAGATCCAACTCAATGTGGCACCCGGATAGAAGAAACTGTTGTTGTCGATAGGCAATGTAGACGACCAGTCGTTACGGGCGGTCAGATTCAGGTAAATCATATCGTCCCAACCAACGGTTACATCTCCGAAGAGACCTACCAAACGGCGTTTATTCTGACTTTCCGACAATGTTGTTTTCGTAGAACCGTTACTCAGATCCCAGAATCCGGAAAAGAACGACAAGTCGTCGGTCTGGCCGGTCGTGCGCGTATATCCTCGTTCGTTCATGTTTACACCGGCATTTACGTTCACATCCAGCTTGTTTTCCAGGAAACGTTTAGAATAATTAGCCAGGAAATCGTGATTCAATTCGTAATGACGGCCATAGCGGGTATATACATGTCCACTTTGGTTCATGTTGGAAGGAGCATATCCATAGTCTTCGTCGATCAGCGCGTCGTCCAGCTTAATTTGCGGAGCACCTACCTTACGGTCATAGTCCGTATAGTCGAAGCCCATGCGATAGGACAGTTTCAACTCTCTGATCGGAGTGACATCCACCTGCACTTTACCGTAAATTTGCTTCGAAGCCGTATGGTTGTAATTGTTTTCCAATGACCAGTAGGGGTTGGTGATACCGTAAGGAGTAAAGTAAGCTTCCGGCGTATTGAAGGGTGAACTGGTATCTTTCATGTCCACGATAGAGATGTCGCGAGGTAACTCAAACACGCCGTCGATTACGGATGTACCTTGGAAACTGCCGACTGCATCTGTCTGGCTGCGTGCAAAATTAAGGGAAGAAGACACTTTCAACCAGTCTGTCGCTTCATAGCCGCCACGGAAAGCTACCGTATTACGTTCGTATGTATCATAATCTTTCGGCATGATACCATCATCTTTCGTAAAAGAATAAGACAGATAATAATCCATCTTGGTGTCGGAAGAAACACCGCTCAAGGAAATTGTATGGTTCTGCGACCAACCCGGATCAAAGAAATCCTTTACATTATCTTTTTTTGCACTGTATTCATGAATCAACTGCTGATTATTCCAGATCGGGCCATACACCTGCATTGATCCATCCAAGCGAGGACCCCAGGAACCATTTTCGATAAATGTCTGTGCACCGTTCCATCCCTGTCCGAACGAGTTCTGCATTTCCGGCAGGAAAGAGACCATACGAGCCTGTACATTGCCGCTGTAGCTGATCGAGAAATTCCGTCCGTCGCCTTTCTTTCCTGATTTCGTGGTAATCACGATCACACCGTTAGCGGCACGGCTACCATACAGGGCTGTTGCGGCTGCACCTTTTAATACAGTCATCGAAGCGATATCTTCAGAAGCCACACTTGAAATACCTCCGGTTGCTACGTTCTTGCCATCACCGGAAACCATATTATTCTGTAAAGGTACACCGTCAACTACATAAAGTGGTTGATTACTTCCGTTGATAGAACTGAAACCACGGATTACAATGTTACTAACCGAACCCGGGTCGGAAGAGGTGGAGCTTACCGATAATCCGGCTACCTTACCGGAAAGGGCATCGGCTACATTGGTCGTACGTGAGCTGATAATTTCATCAGCCTTAACGGTCGTTGCTGAATATCCCAGGGTCTTTTCGGAGCGGGTAATACCCATTGCCGTAACGACAACTTCTTCCAAATTCTGGGTGTCTGACTGCAAGAGCACTTTAATAACTGGCTTTACAGCTACTTCCTGCGTGTTCATACCGACATACGAAATTTGTAAAATTTTTCCCTCGGGTGGTACATCCAAAGAGAAACGACCTTCGGCATCCGTTACTGTACCAATCATTGTCCCTTTAACAAGAACTGATGCTCCAATAATCGGTAGACCGTCATCTGCGGCGGTAACAGTACCTGTCACCTTCACATTTTGAGCCACTACTGTACACATGCAGATCACAAGGCACAGTAAAGTAAAAGTTAACTTTTTCATTTCGCACACATTAAATTATATAATATAACTACAATTTTTACTAAGGTTAAATAAGGTATATCTAAGTCCTTGGAGAACTATGTCTTTTAGTCAGAAGGAAAGCTTAGTGATCTTGTTTTGAATAGTCGTTATTCTGTTCTTGCTTTGAATTTAAGTTTACTGAGTATCATGCTCTTTGTGGATGAAACGGAAGGTGTATTTACTGTAAGATGAGGATTTGATATTTATTATCATTTAAAAGGTGTGAAAAAACAGCTTTCATTGGTTTGTTTTTGGTGGCTCCTGCTGCTAAATATTTAGTATGGCTGGATATTTTATGTAAAAAAAAGTTGTAGTTGTGATATTTTTGTATAACTTGCCGTCGTTTTTTTAATAACCCAAAAAAACGACAACAAACACCAATAAGTTTATCGTTCTAAGTCTAAGATATTTTTATAAAACAGTTTCTGTTATAACTATAAAGATAGTCCAAATGGACATAGTTCTCCAAGAACTAAGTAAATAAGATTGTATTTATCAAAGAAAAGCTATCATATATAAAAAAGAGTGTCGAAACGTATGTCCGACACTCCTTCTTTTTTGAATCGTATTGATTTTTGTACTATAGATTTTATTCAGTAATCACAGAAAACTCCCCAATCCCAGCTTGCGGCAAATCATCCACAATCCGTGTTGCTACAAACCGGATCTTATCCCCTTTTACAGCCGGGAAACGTATTTCCTGTTCGATCGGATTATGTTTGATGTTTGAGAACTCTCCTTCAGCAATTTTTTTGTTGTTCACAAATAACTGATAATTGGAAATATGTCCTCCTGCATCACGTCCCTGGTTAGGCACATAACGGAATCCGGCGATCGGAAGTTCTTTAGCCAATTGTATCTCGATCTCTTGCTTTCCTTTCGGTAAATAAAAAGTTGTATATCCGTTACCGTCGAACATGGCAATAGCCTTTTCGTTCTTTGGAGAAATAACCGTGTAGTCTGAAGCTGGAATATCCAGTTCTTTTACAGATACCGGACTGGCTTTGTCAAATGTACGGTCGTATGAAATAGCTTTGATCGTACCTTTTTGAGCAAACGCAAACGGTTCTGTGTAACGAGGAGAGTCTTTTGTCGGTTCAGAACCGTCGGTTGTGTAATGAAGTTCTGAATTTTTATCTTCCACCTGGATTGTAACGATATTCTTCAAGTCACGTCTGATTGCAGGTTCTGTCAGCAATGCAGGTGCAAGGAATGCTTCTACATTATTAATACATAGCGGACCGCGTGCATCCAGGAAGTTGATGCGTATCTTATCAGCGTTGACGGTCTGGAAGCGGACAATTCGTTTATAACCGACAGTTGTCGTAGAGTCGGCTGCTTCGACGGGAGTCCATTGTCCGTCTTTTTCCGTTTCGATGGTAAATGCTTTTACGCGCTGCCCCAATGGAATGTATTCCTGGATCATCAGGCGGTTTACATCTGTCGGTTTATTAAATGTAAAGGTAAGTGTTGCATTTGTGACATCATCATCTGTAGCCCAGTAAGAATCCCAATCCCCGTCATTGACTTTGTCGGCTTTGAACTGACCGCCGCGGGAATTGCTGGCTTTTACAGAGGTACCTTTCAATAAATCTGTTTTAAGATCGTTCTGTATGGTCTGATGCCATTCGATAGCGCGGATCGAATCGGTCGGGCTGATCTTTCCGTTCAGTGCGACAGGGAAATTCAACAGGAAGTTCGCATTATGTCCCACACTCCGGTAATACAGATCTACCAGATGTGACAACGACTTCACCTGGTGGTCTTCGCGTGCATGATAGAACCAGCCCGGACGGATGGATACATCGCATTCGCCGCCCAGCCACTGCTCGCCATCTTCCAGTCCCCATTGGCTCTGACGGTAATGTATGCCGTCTTTTTTGGTAAACATACTCCATTGTGTATCACCTGCCCAGCCTTCTTCGTTCCCGATCCAGCGGATAGTAGGTTCGGTTCCGCCGAAGATCATGACTGACGGATTGTATTTTTTGATGGTGTCGACGGCCTGTTCGTATTTATAATAACTGTTCGGGTCGATCGAACGTGTTTCATCGGCACCGCCGTACCAGCCGTTTCCTCCGTTTGCGCCGTCGAACCAGTATTCGAACAACGGGCCATAGTTGCACACCAGTTCATGCAATTGGGCATGAAACTTCTCTACGTATCCCGGTTGTCCGTAATTTTCACTGTTGCGATCCCAGGGAGAAAGATAGATTCCGAATTTCAGTCCGTGTTTATGGCAGGCATCGGAAAGCTCTTTCACCATATCTCCTTTCCCATCTTCCCAAGGGGAGTTTTTCACGCTGTATTCTGTAGTAGCAGTCTGCCACAGGCAAAAACCGTCGTGATGTTTGGCGGTGAGGATCACCCCTTTTAATCCGGCTGCCTGGATCGTGCGGACCCATTGTTCGCAATCCAGATCAGTAGGATTGAAAGTTGAAGCCGGCGTATTTCCGTATCCCCATTCAAGATCGTTGAATGTGTTCAAACCAAAATGGACGAATGCATAGGTTTCCATTTTATGCCATTCTACCTGCTCCGGTGTCGGAATAGGATAGACAGGGTCAGGGGCACTTACTTCCTTACAGGAAAATAACGTACTGAGTCCGACCCCAAGGAGGAAAAGATAATTTGTGCTTTTCATCTCGTGTTTATGTTATTGTTTATGCTCCCAAAGGTACGAAAAATCTGGTTTGCCGATGTTTTTCCAGTCTGTTTTGATATTTTTACTTATTGTATAACAGGGAAAAAGCTATCCGATAGGATCTTGGCGTATTTAGTACAATATTCTTTGTCTTATTGTATTAAATACATGTGGTATTTCTCTATCTGCTTAATAATGTGATGTATAAAATGTATTCTAAGTTTGTTTTGTTGATAATGAATTCATATATTTGGGCATCTAATAACTATATTATTTATAATAGATACCATGAAAAGAAGAGATTTCTTAACAAACACAGCATTGTTGGGTGCCGGAATACCACTGGGTATGTCGTCGGCTGTAATGACTTCATGTACGCAAGAAAAACAAGGTGCAGGTGCCGCTGCGAAGAATTATTCTCCGGAAGAATTGGGAATGTTTTCTTTTGTAGAAGTGGCTCCTGACGGAAAACCGTTAAAAGCGGCGTTGGTCGGTTGCGGTGACCGTGGAACAGGTGCAGCTACTCAGTTTCTTAAATCCGGTCCGAATGTTTCCATCATCGCTTTGGCTGATCTGTTTCCGGATAGAATGGCTACTTGCCGGAAAGTATTATCGGAACAATTTAAAAACGAGGTTCCTGATGCAAACTGCTTCCTGGGATTCGATGCGTATAAAAAGGTATTGGCGATGAACGATATAGACGTCGTTCTGCTGTGTACTCCGACACATTTCCGTCCGGAACAGTTTAAAGCTGCCGTTGAAGCCGGTAAACATATCTTTATGGAAAAGCCTTGTGCTGTCGACCCTACGGGTATACGTACAGTGATTGCTGCGGCAAAAGTGGCAACTTCAAAAGGTTTGACTGTAGTAACGGGAAATCAGCGTCGTCATCGTAAAGACTATTGGGAAGCTTATGTTCAGGTAAAAAATGGATTGATTGGTGATGTGGTGTCATCTTCAGCTCATTGGGATCAGGGTGCCTGGTGGAATAAACGGAAACGGCCGGAATGGAGCGATATGGAATATTGTATCCGTAACTGGTTTAATATTAAATGGCTAAGCGGTGACCATCTGCTGGATCAGGCTATTCATAATATTGATGTTGTTACTTGGTTTATGGAAGATCGTCCGGTTCGTGCGGTAGGTTTCGGCGGTCGTGCACAGCGTCTGACTGGCGATATTTATGACTTCTTCAGTGTAGACTATTATTACAATAATAATAAACGGATGTTGGCAACTGCTCGTCAGATTGACGGTTGTGACGGAAATGTATCCGAACAGGTATATGGCACCAAAGGCGTTGCCCTGTTGAACGACAGAGGTGAAATTAAGCTTGTAGATTACAATGGGAATACCCTTTGGGAGTATGACTATCAGAATAAACCGGTGAAAAATCCGTATGATCAGGAACATGTCCATTTGGTTGAATCAATTCGTTTAGATAAAAAAATAAATCAGGCAGAAGCACTGGCCTATTCAACCCAGGTTGCTATTCTTGGACGTGAAGCAGCTTATACCGGTAAACCGATTACATGGGATGAGATTATGGCATCGACTCTCCGTTATGGTCCGGAAGAATATAAGATGGGACCGTTACCATTCTATAAAGAAGGGGAAGCTCCAAAGCCGGGTAAAGCTCCGGATGCTCCGGTTATGTAAATTTGAAATTGCGTCAATAGCGAAACTCCGGATTCTTATATCGAAGAATACGGAGTTTTGTTTAATATATGGTGAACAGATAAAGTTGATTTCTCGAACAATTTGCCTTTCGACAGCTGTGGTAAGATATTTCGATAGCTGTCGAAAGGCTTTCCCATAGCTATCGAAAGGCCTTCCCACAGCTGTCGAAAGGCAAACCGTTTGGAATATAAATACACAATGAACGGCATCCTTGTTCTTCTTCCTGCCTATGGATTGTACCGGTTTAGACTTAGCGACAGAATGAGCGAGGTTAATTTCAGCTGATTTATCCGTGTCGGTTTCGTTTATGCCCGTATTTCTTTTCTCTTTCGTACGTACATTATATAACAACGTCTTTGATGAAAAATAAATACAAAATATTTGGTAAAATATTTGGAGCGTATGTTGTAAAGCACTACTTTTGCACCCGCATTCGAGAGAGAACGGCGCACCAACATGATGAAAGGGGTAACCTGTGGAAAGGGGATGAGGTTAGAGATTCTAAGCAAGATTCCAACCGCCGCAGCGACTCGAAAAAAACTTTGAATTTTTCTTCTGAAAAATTTGCCGGTTAAAATAAAGTCCTTACCTTTGCAGCCGCAATCGAAAGATGAGCGAAAGTTCTTTGAAAGATTTACATATCAACAAGTAGTACAAGTATTAAAAATTAATAC